>JACCEB010665005.1_pt1 | contig 19785 bp, 19 predicted proteins | sample 7454761 | NCBI WGS metagenome assembly JACCEB01 (sample SAMN15323454, study PRJNA562643) | freshwater metagenome | isolation source: river surface water | place: USA:Blue River Watershed | collected 2017-08-18 | reverse complement strand
CTTGCTAGACCACGTAGGCTAGCTAGGATTTCTTGGTCGATCTCAGCAGTAATTTCTTGTGCTAGAGCAGCCATAATTTCTGCTTCGATATCAATACCTTGTTGTGCTTGAGCATCTTGAGCAGCTTCGAAAGTCCAACGTGCGCTTAGTTTGCGTGTTTTGGCTTCAACAGCTTGTTTCAAGATTTGAATGCTCATACGCTTACCTGGGTTGCCTTCTAAAGCGGCTGTAGAAGCTGCCTTAGGTGAAGCATCTGTGTTGTTACCAGAATAAGCAGCCGCAATCTTGAATGGGCTTAGTGCTTCGTCACCAGCAGTTACACCATCACCACCGTCTGCGTAACGAATACGTAGTGTGTGGATTTGGCCAACTGGACCGGTCATTGGTTGTACACCAACGATTTCGTTAGCAATAACGGTTGGCATAACACGGCGGATTACTGGAAGAATCACGCGGTTTAGTGTTGCAACGTTACCAGCACTTGTAGCACCAGCTGTTGCACTTTCTGCAAGATACTTGCGAGTGTTTTCAAGGGTCACACCCATGACATTACGCTTGTGACCTTGTAGGCCTTCTAGTAGGGCCTCTTTTGTATCTTGCCATTTTTCATTTAGCAATACGGACATTTGTTTCTCCTAATTATTTTAGACCCGCTAGTTTGCGGATGTCAATTAAATTATCAATACCTTCCTCGGCAGTGATTTTGGTCGGCTTGTCGCCTGTTACCTCTTTACTCTCGTTTAGTGCCTGTTTTGGTGCCTGTTTTGGTGCCTTGCCTTCCATCACCGCTGGTAAGTACTTGTCGAAAGCATCAGCTAACTTAGGAGTTTGTACACTCTCTAAAAGTTGACTCATGACATTTCGCTTTTCACCACTTAGCGGAGCTAGTAATTCTTGCATTGCTTCTTTGCGCTCCATTAGATCTTTTGCAATACGAACTTCACGTTCCTTGCTTTCAACCAATGCTTGTGCTTCTGCAATAGCTTGTTGTGCCTCTGCTAGTTCTGCTTCTTTCTTATCAACAATCTTCAACAAACGTGAAGTAGTTGATTTTTCATTAACATGACTAGCCATATATTCTGCATTGAAGGCTTCGAAAATCTTGCGACCAAAATTGTTTTGACGTGCGCTTTCAATGTCTTCACGTAGTTGTCCAATCTCGCTTGTTAGCTTGGTTGTAACTGCGTGTTCAACAATGGCAGCACTCTTAGTAATAAATTGTTGCTTGATTTCTGCAAATTTTTCTTTTGCTTCACGCACCAATTTAACTTTGGTTTCTGCAAGGTCTTTCTTGTCTTCTGCAAATTCTTTGATTTCACGTGCAAGTGCTTCAACTACGAAAGCTTCTAGCTTTGCAAAGTTTTCTGCAACTTTTTGACGATCGCTTTGGAATTCACCTAATTCTTTTGCCAAATTCTTAACAACAAATGCTTCTAGTATTTCAGAATCTTTTGTCATCTTTGCTTGATATTGAGCTTGTGTTTCTGCTAGGCTCTTTCTATCAGCAATGAATTCTGCGATCTCGCTTTGTAACTGCTCACCGATCATAGCGTCTAGTCCTTCAACGATTGCGGCACGATCGTGCTCGTAACGTTGAGCGAACTCTTCGCGAAGTTCGGCAGTTAGTTGCTCACGAGTTTCTTGAAGTCTGGCGTTCCAAGCTGTTTCGACTTCGGCTTTGATTTCCTCAGAAATCATACCGCTTTCGAAAAGTTTTTTGAATGCGTCCAACATCTTTAATTTCTCCTCGGGCTTAATTTAGACCTTTGATAATATTAAGGAGACTTTCCTTAAGATATTTTTGGGCCTTTGGATCTTCTCTAACTTCGTTTGCCACCTGCAATGCCCTATAACCACCTTTAGTATTCATAAAATGCTCATAAATGGCTGTAGGATATGCACCTGGCGCACTGGGTTGTGCTACTACGTCTACTGTGATGATTTCAAAATCTGATACTTCACCAGTTCTATCATCAACATTACCTGAACCTCTACTAGAAACACCTAGCTTAACGCCAGACTCTAGCATGGTACGTACTAAATTACCCATTGGTGTTGGCAAAATTTTAAATTTGCCGTAACCATTTGGACCATCCATCCACATGTCTGTAATCATGTGACTTACACGGTCCAAATTAACTTTTAAATCATCTGGATGGTCAACTTCGCCTAATACGCTGTATCCATTCTTAATTTGATCAATTAATGTTTTGACAGCATTGCCTATTTGATCAACAGGATACACACGCTGATTTGCGTTACGAATCCCGCCCTGGATACAAATCCCCTTCATATAAAGGTTCTTGCCGTCTTTGTCGTCTGACTCAACAATACAACGTGCTTGGTCAAACGACAAACTTTCGCGTAATAATAAGCTCATTAACTTATCCTAATATTACTTAGAACCTAGTGGGCTCTTAGTATTTCCTGCTTGCTCGCCTGCGCCTTTCTTCTCTGCGCCATGACCAGCACTGTTCTTTTTGTAAGCATCGCCAGCTTTGCCGCCTGGAACATTAATGTTACCAGAGTTCAAATCTTTAGCAGTTGGAGCTAGTAGGCCACCTTTTGTGCCTTCGCCTTTGCTTTCACCGCCTTGAGCGATATTAGCAACTGTACCACCCATGTCGTTCTTACCAGCAACTACAGACTTAGTATTTTGTCCGTCATCACCCATTTTACCAAATTGATTGTACTGCTTTCCACCAACTTGTTCAGTGTACTCACGTAGCATATCTTCTGGCATTTCTTCTTCGTCTTCTTCTTCGTCGCCCTCTTCTTCACCTTCTTCGTCGCCTTCTTCTGCACCGCCTTCTTCGCCGGCCATTAGAGCTTCAAATTCAGCTTTTAGAGCTTCTAGTTCATCTTCTAAGTCTTGTACGCGGTCTTCAACATCACCTTCACCGCCCATTTCAGCTTCATCATCGCCGAACTCAGGACCTAGATCCATATCACCTTCATCACCTTCGTCGCCCATTTCAACGCCCTTGATTAGTTCGTCTGTTTGGTCGCCGCCGATTTCAATAACTTGTTCACCACCATCGAAGCCAAAATTCTCATCTGTCTTCTTATCGTCTTCTTCTTTTTTGTCTTCTTCGTCTTTGGCTTCTTCCTCAGAGATTAGACTTTCGTAGATACCACGGCTCTTTTCTACAACGATTTGGTGGAAGAGCTCATTGGCTTTTTCTGTTTCTTCATTAATTAGATAATCTAATAATTGTTCAAATTTAGTTTGCATTGCGAAATTCTCCTTTGATAATAGGCAAGGCTGTCGAGTATATTTACAGCGTAGATAATTTATATAGCAGAAATATGTCAAAAAGACGTCTTTTTGACAATTTTTGTCTAAAGGTTAAGGGATTTTTATTGTGCTGGCGCCTGAACAGGTGTTGCGTACTGTGCTTGTATCAGTTCAGATTCTTCAGCTAATTCAGCCATATGTGCTTCGTAATTCTTACGCATTTGATTAATTTGTTTCAATGTAAGACGTGTTTTCCTTGTGTCAGACAACTGTAAAATATCCTTGTCATCTTCAGGATTGTAACGTTTATCTTCCAAAGGTGTACTATCATAGTCGTCTTGACCTTTAGAATCTTTATTGAAATAAATGAATTCGCGTAAGAACATAATAGTATATTTATTGCTGTGGCGCAGAACCTGCTGATCCGCCCGCAGTTGCTGGCTGTCCTGTTGGCTCAGCACCTGGTGGTGGTATGTCTGAATCGCCTTCGTTGTCACTAAATTCATCCAAATCGCCTTGGATGCCACCTGGGCTAACGCCAACACCGCGCATTTCTTGTCCTGGATTTTGTGCGTTACCAGTATTACCAACAATGTTCTCTTGACGCCATAACTGTTCGTTTTCTTGCATTTCTTCTTGGCTTAGACCTAAGAAACGTTTTAGAGCAAAGCGTTTGCTCATATAAGGAACTTCAGCAACACTTGTAAAGATATTGACACGCTGACCATCAAGCTCAGTTTGACGGTATGCGGCAAAGTTTTGTGGTGGATTAAACTTTAAATCAAACAAATTAGGATCAATATTGATACCATTGTTCTTTAGATATAGTTTAAATTCTAAATCAAAGTTTTCTGTAAACAAACTTTGTAAGCGTTCGCAATAAAAGTTAAATCTTAACTCTTGAATATATGCTGTACCTACACGACCATCTGTGAAACTAGCATTAGAATCATCAGGACCAGTAGGCAAATAGCTACTTGGTATACGCAATGCACGGAATAACTTGTTAGTAAAGAATCGTAAATCTTCAATCTCACCCAAGTTACTACCGCCTGGTAATACTTCAACTTTACTGCCGCGACCTTCAGCAGTTTGCGGGAAGAAATAGTCTTCATTAATAGCTAATGGGTTAAAACCACTGTCAATAACACTTTGTCCACCACCAGTAATGCTAGGAATTCTGCGTTGATTTACTTCGTTTTTAACACGTTCAACAAAGCTCATAGCCAAGTGACTAGGCATGTTACCTACGTCCACATAAAACACACGTCTTTCTGGTGCTCTCATTACACGATAGATAATGATAGCATCTTCTAGTAGTTCTTTTTGTTTGTAGACTTTAAAGCACATTTCTAACAAGCTGTTTCCAAATGGGAAATTGCTGTCAAGTCCTTCGCTTAGACTTAAATGTACCACATGTTTAGCGTCAATGGCCACTTGTTCTTGGCTATTGCTGAATCTACTGCCAGTTAGTTGTGGATAACCACCAACCATACCACGTTGAAATCCACCGCCAGTAACATAGGCAGCATTTCCTGGTGTAGCGTTTGGCGCATTTGGATTAATTTGTGTCACTGTTAATGACTGTAAGTTAATGTTTAAGTCACGTATAACATACTGCTCAGGCTTTTTACCTTCGCTCTCATTAACAATGATTTTATCAACTTTGCTAGGATCTATATAAATCCATTTTTGTGTTTCTGGATCTCTAATAAAGAAACAGTCACCAAACTTAAACAAGTTACGCACTGTTTTGAATATTCTAACATCAAATTGATTTAACTTGTACCACTGTTGTAAACATTTTTTAAGTAATTTTACTTCAGTATTTGTAGCTTGTTCTCTATAATCAAGTTGAAAACAAGTATTGTTATCTTTGCTTTTCTGTGTGCAAAATTCTGCTAGAATATCCAAAGCCGCGTTGACTTCACTGTCAGCATCCATGGTGTTATATTGCTGATAACGTTCTAATCTATTTGGATGTCCTGAGTAAACATCAGGCAAAAATGATGAGTAGTTGCTTCTAAAAGCATTATAATTTGAACCACTAGAACCAGAAATAAGGCTCTTGGATCCCCCTTCGTTGTTTACTTTGACAGGTGTGAAATATTTTTTCCAAGCCATTCTTATTCCTTAAGCAGTTAGTCTTCGCATGTCTTGAGCGAGAGTTTCTAGTTTGTTAATCACTCTAGTGGTATCATCAGCATGTATTCTTTCGAATTTTTCTAACCACTTGTTATTTTGATCTAATAAAGCCGTAACATTAGCTGTACCAGTATTTACCTGCGAAGTGTCTTGAGCTACACGAGTATTGACTTGAGATTGTTCTACTGATGCTGAACTAGCAGTTGCCTCTGATTGACTTGGACTGCTACTTTGTGAGACCACTGCCGCAGGATTTGGATTTGGCGCTGGCGCGGATGGCGCAGTTGGTGCAACTCTAATCTTATTGGCTGCGGCAGCAAATTTGTTTGCCGCATCTTGTGATAAGAATTGTACATCGATTTTACCTTTTTGACTATCATAGTTACTGTCTAACTTATAGTCTACACCTTGTTTAAGATTAGCTTGATCCATTAATCTCCTAATCTCGTCTACTTGTCTACTACTGTCTGCACCTTTGTCCACAGAGTATGTGATTTTTATCGGCTCGTCTCTTCTCTGATCTACTGGTGTGTTTTCTCGAGCATGTTGTATTCTTTCAATTTGACCAAGCATTGAATTAGCCGCAGGTCCTAAAGTTGCTCTTGGTGGTGTATTTTGCTGTTGATTTTGTGGATTAGCAGCACCAGGTTGAGAAGGTGGCGGGTTAGCACCTCCTTGACCATTAGAGTTATTTCTTCCTCCACCTGCTTCTCTTGATTGTGCCTTTGAATCTTTATACGCTGTAATAAGTCCTTCAATAGGTAATCCAAGATTTTTTAACTTATTCAGAAACTCATCTGTCATTTTGTCAATACTTTCGCCAGCACCATCAGCAAATGCATTAACATAATCAGTAGCAGTTTTATTAGCAGTGGTCATTGCTTTGACCATTTCATTCACTACAGGGTCTGCTTGAACTGAAATTTCTCTTGCAATCCTACTCATTGCAGTGGTCATCACTTGTGTTCCTAACGCAATGCTTAGTCCAAAATTATTCAAAGTTTTGTTTGCCATAGACATTGAGACTGCCATCTTAATGTTTTCTCTTTGAAAACGACCTAATGCATCTAAATTATCTGCGTTTTTGCCAATTACACTTTCAGTGGATTCTTTTAATCTTTCTTGAACTTTTGTAAGATCACCAAATAAATCTGTAAAATTTATCACAGCATTTGCGGCAATACCAAAACTACCACTATTATCTAGTGCGGCTTGAGACATGCCATATGAACTATTTTTTAATCTAGTAATTGTTGGCTGTAGATCAACTTTTTGAATAGCTTCCATAACAGACGTGCCGCCTGCTACTTCTCTAGAAAGATTTCGTAACTTGTCTATCAAATCTGGTGCTATTCCAGCTAATACCGCAGTTTGCTCATCAAAGCGACCAGTATAGGCTGCAATAGTTGCTCGCATGCCTTTTTGTGCATCACCACCAAATAGTCCAGTCATTAAAGACAGCATTTGTTCTTTACCTGCTTCTCTAATGTTATTGTAAATTGTTCTATTACGAGCATCTTGCAGTGCGTCGTTGGCAGCTTTCATAACAACTTCTCTGTTAAAACCAAATGCATCGCCCAATTGAGTAACACTTTTTGTAGTGGCCAACATTCTGTCAATAAATTTTTTATTAGTTCCAGCTTCAGCTTGTGCAAGACCTCCAAGAAGCATTGAATTTTCTAATATAACTTTGCCGTAGTCATTGGCTCCAATGCCCAATCTCATAAATTGATTGTTATATTCTTCACCTGATTCTCTCATTGCTGTGGCTATGTCTTTAACTCCTAACATAGCACTTCTAGCACTGCGTCCTCCCAAACGAAGATTCATAAAATTTTCTTGCATCAACTGAGCATACTCTTGCATGTTGACACCTAATGCACTGGCGTTAATGCGTAAGTTGTCAAAGTCACCTGCAACCACGCCACCAATATTGCTTAATTTTTTGTAAACGTCAAATTGTTCTTCTAACTGACCAATACCTTCTGCGGCAAATTTGTATATCTTACTGGTGGCTTGAGTTATTGCATTGTCAGACAAAGCCGTATTGGCTGCAAGTATTCTAAGATTAGTTGAACTTTGTCTTATGCCGCTGTCTGCGGCACGTATTTGATCCACTAAGCTGTCAAGACCACCTGTAACGGCTTTTAAGGTATCAAGTAACACACCACCAGCTTTAGTAACAATACCTATAACTGAGCTAAATTTTCCAAGTTTACCACCAAGCACGCCAGCTTCTTCTCCAACTGCACCAAAAATTCCTTTTGATTGGCCCGCACCTCTAATAGCCATGAGTATCTGTCGTTGAGTTTCCTCCAACGCCATACCACGCAGTCTAACGCTTTCGCTACCTATTGATCCTGTGACTTCAGACATTTAATTTTCCCAGAAATATGCGCATATAAATAATGCAGTATATTATTTATCGGAGTTAAAAATGAACGGTCAACGCAAAAATCCACTGTCTTCTTTTATGAGAAGACCTAAACTATTCTTGAGGCTACCCAGCAAGGGCATGTTTTGGCCCGAGGGCAGTTTGGAGATGCCTGAAAACGGAGAGTTGCCTGTTTACGGACTCACAGTCAAAGACGAACTGATGATAAGAACACCAGACGCCTTGTTCAATGGACGCACCACAGTGGACGTGATTAAAAGTTGTATTCCTAATATTATAGATCCTTGGAAATGTCCTAGTCTAGACCTTGATGCTATTTTAATTGCTATTCGTATTGCTACCTACGGTGAAAAAATGACCATGGACGTGACCATTCCTGGAACCACTGAAAAAGAGCCGTTTGAAGTTGACCTAAGACCGTTGCTAGATCAAATTGTAGAAAACACCTATTGGGAAGAAGAAGTCAAAATTAACAACGACATGACCATATTCATTGAGCCAGTCAACTACAAAGTACTCACAGACTACAGTTTATTGAGCTTTGACAGTAACCGCGTACTACAAACTATTCTACAAAGTGAAGATATGACTGAGGAACAGCGAGTAGAACTAGCTGCCACAGCCATGGCACGTCTAGCAGACGCTACCTTAATGCAGATGTTGAATGGAATCAAGCGCATTAATTCCAGTGAAGGCAATACTACAGACCCACAAGACATCAAAGAGTTCTTGGAAAACTGCGACAAAGAGTTTTTTGAAGTAGTGGCCACTGCTTTTAGAACACTCAATGATAGAAACAACAAACGTTTCATGACCATACAGACTCCGCCACAGTATGTGGAAAAAGGCGCGCCAGCGCAGATGGAAGTTCCGTTTGAATTTGACTACTCAAATTTTTTCGTCTAAGGCTTTTGTCTAAAAGTTTACCTGAAATCGTCGATATCTCAGCAGGTCTCGACAAAGAAGCAAAAGCCCTAGAAAAAGATACACTCAGGTTAGCATGGTACATGCGAGGAGGCCTTACCACTGACGAGGCCTATCAGTTGACTTATGAGCAAAGAATTGCTATCAATGAAATCGTAAAAGAAAATATGGAATGGACCAAAGAGTCCGGTATGCCATTAATTTAATCTGAGTTTTCCTTAAACATTAAAGTTGATAATTCAGTGAGCTAAAGCTCACTTGTTCGTTACTACGTAACTCACATTTTTCTTTTAATTGATATTATAGAATAAACACGAAGTGTTTACGATATTATCCAGATTAATCAGCCACACTTCGCCCTGGCGGGCGAAATGAAATGGTTTGCATTATCCGAGTAGCACAACCACTTAGCGTTACGACATTACAGAGGCGGTCAGCCTGTACCTCGAGTCGCGTCTTCATCTGACGGCGGAATACAAATATACGCTAACATACTTGCATTCGTAGAGTTTTTCTCTCTTCCTTTAGCCTTTCCTAACTTCTAAATAGCAAAACCGGTTCATAGGCATATCCGATCATCGTCCTGTTAAGGATAGTTGCTAAGTGCTTGCTACAGCGGCAAGTCTTCCGTCCCCCACCACTCCGTGGGTTGTCTCTAGGCACATGATATTAACCTGTGCAAGTCGTTAACTGTTAAGTTGGGCCTTAAATTTTTTGATTATGTGTGAGCCGTGGACGCGAACTTGAATGTGGCCATTGTAATACTCTTCAGTTTCCAAGACCTTACGTTCAAATTGCTCTTTAGCTTCGAGATATGAAGTTTCTGCCTTACTCGTGCAATAATGGAGAATTTCACGTTTGAAGTTTTGTTTGCCTAGTTTGTCTATGTCTGCGTTTAGTTCGTCGCTGGAGCCATAATATTCTTGCCAGTCACTATCCACTTTACTGCGGATTCGTTTCTTTTTCTTGGTGCCGTTTTTAAGTTTTTGTACTCTGTATGTTGTTTTAGAAAATTTTGCTAATTTTTTGCCTATGTATTTGCGATTGGAGATCAAGTTGGTTATGATATACACAAATCCAACACAATCTTCAGGTAGCTGTTCAACTGTGGTTCCCTCATACAGCCAAGTCATTGCCTTCTAATGACTCCCACGATGGTACTAATATCATTTTTTATGCGTTGACGCTCACGCTCAAGATAGTTGACACGTTGTGTCAACTGCATTACCAACCGTTCTAATCGTTGCAGATTAGACTCAAGTTGTTGAATCTTTTTTGCGTCAACATCGGACATCAAGCAGCCTTTGCTTCTTTGCGAGCGTTTTTCTCGGCTGTGATTTCGTTGCGACGGGCCTTGACCGCTTTCGCTAGCTCCGCTAGCGCCTTTCGCGCTCTCGTGCCTGCGGCGTTGTTCCCTTTGACGAACTTCTCGTCCTCAGCTTTCCATTGTGCAAGTGTGTCTTCGATTAGTTTAATTGTATCTGTCATTTTATTTTCCTTATTATAAGCTGAAGTGCGTATTACTTACTTCAGCAGTTTTGTTTTGGGCATGAAATTGAGTTTTATACATTTGGGGGTCGTTTTGATTTAAATCTTCCCGTTTCTTCACGCAATTTTTTATTTTCACGCCACCTTTCGTGCTGTGCTTCCATGACCAAATCTGCCATCTCCTTGGTCAACCTACTGAGTTCACGCAACACCTTACGATATTCAATGGTGTTATTGCGTGAACCATTCTCCAACCAATTCTCTTTACAGTTGTAATAGGCCACAATCAATTCTAAGAACCGTTCGTGCTTGTCTTTAAACATAGTTAAGCCGGGGTTTCTACCACATCTGCATCATTTGAGTAACTGGTAAAACCATTCTCTTTGATAACTCTTAAGATACTGTTGACTCTACCAGCCAGTTCGTCCTTGTGACTAATCAAATAAATGTTCTTGTCACGTTCTCTAGCCATCTTTTTAAGGATTGCTAATGCACCTTCAACACCTGCACTGTCCATACCAGCATCAATAAGCTCGTCAATGAACAACAGATTAATTGGATGATACAAGCTCTCCCAAACGTCTCTAAATGCCCAGCTTAGACTTAGTATCAAACGATTACGTTCGCCTCTACTTAGATTGTCAAAGTCTAAATCTTGACCTAGCTGTGTAATTTCCACGTTTAAATCGTTTAAGAATTTAACTTGATGTGGTAGTCCTGCTTTGGCTAGGTAATAACTTAGACGCTTGTTGAGATAAGACAAGTTTTGGTCAATAATCTTTTTACGAATAAAGCTGTCTTTATTAGTCAAGAGCTTGTGCAAGAACTCCATATGGTCTTTGACACTGGTTAGTTCGTTAACGGTGTCCCATGTAATTTCTTGTATGGCAGTTTTCTTAAGTTCGTCTATTTGTTCAGTGTAAGGATTAACTTCATTTCGCTTGTCAGTTAATGCCTTTTCTAAACTCTCAACGTTATTCCTGTGATTATATGCTTGTTCAGCACTTTCATAATAGGTACTTGGTCTTCCGTTGATGTCGCCAATCTCTCTAAGCTCAGTTAATACAACCTGTAGTTCACCGTTAACTTTGTCTTGATAAGCAATTGAATCAGTCAAATGTTTGATTGCGGTGTTTTTCATTTCCTCATGTTTGTGATCATGTAGTTCTTGTTCACATGCGGGACATGTTTTGTTATCAAGTTGCTCTAATTCTTTAGTATATTTTTTAACGGTCTTTTCAGCTTGACCAACAGCAGTTTCTAAAGTTGCTTTTTGTTTGTTTAATGAAGCAATACGAGCCGCTAGCTCATTATATACCTTGAGTCTAGCATGTTTTTCAATTTCTCCTTCGATATCAACAGAGCGCAACTCGGCAATGGCTGTCTGATAACCTGAACAGTCTTGCTCTCGCTTGGTTTCCCAGGCTTTGCTTTTAGTAGTGAGGCTGTCAATTGATTGCTGTACTTTTTCATTGCTAGTCCTTATGCTATCGATTTTAAAAGTTTCTGCTTGAATTTGATCTTTAACTTCTTTGACTTGTGTTTTTAGTAGTTCTGCTTTTTCACTCAGTAGTGTAATGCCCAATAACTGTTCAATAACTTCCCGTTGATCATTTGCTCGCATACTTAAAAACGGTTCAGTATAGGTATTGAGTGCTACCAAGTGCTTAAACATTGTTTGACTCATACCCAACAATGACTCTATGGCTTTTTGTGTTTCTCTACTGTCCCCTTGTGCATCGTCATCAGCATCAGATGTATCTTTGATCTCAGTGTCGTCAACATAGAATTTCAAGAAGTTTGGTCTTCTTCCACGCTCAATTTTATAGTGACGCCCGTTTATTTCAAATTCACAAGTAACAACGAGATTTTTACCGTTGATCTTATTGATTAAGTTTTCTTTCTTAATCTTTGTTAAGGCTTCCCCATAGAGCGCATAACTCAACGCATTAACAATGGTAGTTTTACCTGTGCCATTACGGCTACCACTGTCATCACCTCCCAAGTCTAAGTTTTCTCCCAGTACTAATGTTAGGTGATTTTTGTCAAAGTCTACTGCTTGGGTTTGATTACCCACGCTCATGAAGTTTTTTACTGTTATGGTTTTTATTTTAAACATGAAGTCCGTTATAAATGCTCAGTAGAGTATTAGTATTATATGTGCCTGTCTCTAAGGCTACTATTTGTTCTGCAACAATTTGATCCACACTCTCAAATTTTACATCAGTGTTTTCCTCTATAAGTCCTTCTAGATTATCTTTCTCAGTTATTAGACTTAACTCTCGTATATCATACTCTTTCATAAAGGTTTCTTTAATGAAATTAGCTTCTTCAAAAGTAATATCAATGTCTAAAGTAACACGAAGATATATCTTGCTTTTCATTATACTATCTTTCTCATCAATAAGTCTACTTAATTTGATAGTACGATATTTTGGACAGTTGTCCCAGTTGATATATTCAGGTTCCTTGTCCCACTCTAACAACATCATGCCACGTTCGTCGTCCCAACTATCAGCATAGTTGTGAGGGAAAGCATTTCCAATATAATGTATCTTGTCTCGGCTTTGTCGCTTATGAAAGTGACCACTAAAAACATAATCTTGATGTTTAAAGTGTGTAGGTTGTAGTTCTCCATGATCTGGCATCTGCACCATAGCGTTCATGTAGAACAGCGGAAGCTCAAAGTGACCAAAGATATATCGACTTTTGATCTTTTCAATATCCTTCCATTCGTCGCCCACAAGCCAGGGTAAAATAGTTACTCCGCCTTCAGTGAACGTGTCATTGACCATATTAATGTTTGGAAACAATCTACCGTACTCTAGACTATGTAAATCTCTTTTGTCTTTGTAGTACTGATCATGATTTCCAGTTATGATATGCACACGTTCAAACGCATTGTTGAGCTTTTCCAATGCTTTAACAGTATAGTTCATGGTACTGACATCAGTAGTACTTCGATTATGATGCCAGTCACCTAAGAATATACATGTTTCTGCATTGTTCTTTTTAGCAGTGTCTATAAACCAATCAACAAAATCCATACAATCTTCATTGTGTGTCCTGCTGTTTGATTTTAGACCAAAGTGAATGTCTGTAAAACACGCCGCTTTCTTAAAAAGATTTGTCATTCCTCTTCCTCTACTGGACTATCGTCGCTTTTTGGTTGCCTCATGCCTTTGTACAGAGCTGCCTGGCGAGCAGTTTCTTCTGCGTACTCTTGTTGATTCTGTCTAGTAAAGCTAGGTGTTAGTCCGTTTTCTTGTAGCATGTCATCTCGAATATTTTGCATTCGTTTTTCTATGTTTAACACCCTAGTAAAGCTGTTTGTAACAGCCGCAGTATAATAAGCAAAAGGATTTTCAGACTTACTTTCGTCAAACTGTAAGCCAATTTGACTTAATTGCAAAATTGCCTGTCCTTTCATTTCGTCAACATAAGTGTAGCCGCGCCAGTTACTACGCTGTGCATATCTTTCAGCCAACATCAAGAACATTCGACCTAATTCTTCAGTAATTTTTCCATGTTCTTTGTTAAACTCGCCTTTCTTTAAATCGCCTTTCCAGTGACTTTTTCCTACGCAAATCAGTACATCTTTATCGTTGAATGACCAATGTTGATAAGGAGGAAAGTTACATCTTTCATGTGCGTCTGCTGTACTTTTAACAGTTTTTTTCCTTCCGGGTGCCAGCGGAACATGTTCATGTGTCATTATTCTAAACACTAGATCTGTTTTGGGCACTTTTTTATAGTCAACAATGCAGTCTGCCAGTTTTACATCCTTAATTCCTTGGGCTTTTTTCTCTTGGTATAGCTTAGTTCCAAGTCTTTTAGCTCGGTTTCTCTTGGCTTCAGCAACAGTACGTATGTTGATTTTGTCAATTGAAGATAGTATTAAATCGTAATCTTCGTATTCTGGACCTAAAAATGAACCATAAGTGTTCTTGCTTTTGTGTATCTGTAACAATAGGTCCTTGTTGTTTAGATACTTGTTTCTTTTCACAGTCGTTGTTGTCATTATTATTATAGACTCCTAAGAACTATATTATAAACTACGTACATTATTTTGTCAAATAAATATGTAGGGAGAATAATCAAATGAGTGATTTCAGTTTTACCAATGCGGTAGCGTCTGTTCAAGAGTTATTTGGGTCTGGGCAACTCACAAATGCTCAGTCTATAGTTAGGACTGCGGCAGCTGATAAGGTATTGAACTCGGTAATTAATGTTAGCTTTACCTCACAAGAAAGACAAGCCAGCTTAGAAACTAGGGTATATTTGAAAATACCTAGTCAGTACTGGCCCGTTGGATCTATCACTCAAGTGTTAGACAGTAATCCAATTGGATCTAATCCAGGCGCATGGTCAGGAATTTATTTTCCAACCACGCCCACAATTAAACAAGATACTAAAGTAAACTGGAATCCTTCAAACATCCAACATAGTAATTATGCAGTTTACTCTTATCAGAACACAGATGTTGGAACTATCAGTGTGTCAGGACAATTTCCTGTTCAAAATAGACAAGAAGCAGTTTATTGGCTAGCAACAATACATGCTCTAAGAGCAATTACAAAAATGAGAACTGGCAACGACACACTCGCAGGCTCACCTCCGCCTGTTTGTAGATTTAATGCCTATGGTGCAAGTGTTTATGAAAATGTTCCAGTTGTAGTAGGCGGCTTTACAGTTGATTTGCCATCAGATGTTGATTACATAACAGGATTTAATTTTGGCAATAGAGTTAACAAGGTTCCAACACTGAGCACTATTTCTCTAACATTAATACCAGTTTATAGTCGTCGTGAAATGTCAAGATTTGGTGTAGACCAATTTATATCAGGAGCATTAGATCAAAGAGGATATCTATAATGAATGAATATAGTTTATATTCTCCATACAAAGATACAGAAGTCACTGACTATTATCTAGACATATGGACTCCTAGAGAAATTACCGCTAGTTTAGAAGACTCATTAATTGAGTTACCTTCTCAGTATGAGCATAGACCAGATTTATTAGCAAATGATGCTTATGGTGAAGCAAAATTGTGGTGGGTGTTTTCTATGCGCAATCCAGAAATATTAAAAGATCCAATTTATGATCTAGTTGCTGGAGTCAAAATTTATATTCCACAAAGGGGCCAGTTGTTTAGAGATTTAGGAGTTACATAATGACTGTTGAAAGAATAACTCCTGTACAAGGAAGAACATTTGGTGAGCTTGGCAAAAATTTAATTAGAAACATAATTGATTCTGCCACGTATCCTGGAGAAAATATTCTTCATAACTATCGAACTTTTAATTACAGAGTAACTTTGGCTGTAGTAAGTCCAGAAGAATTTAGAACTGGGTCTTATAAGAGCACTGGTTTTAGCAATGTTATTTTTTCTAGCTATGGAAAAGGTAGTGGATCAAATATAAAATCAAAAAGTTCAACTTTGAACAGTGTACAAAATTTCATTAATATTCTAAACAACTCAGAAAACGCCAATTACGATTATTATTTGCAGGATCTTTATATTAAAAATTATGTTAGTGCCGCAAGAGATTGGACAACTGAAATAAAATTAAAAATTGTTGAACCATACAGTATAGACACGCTGTTAAACAATATTATTTCAGCACTAACAGTTAAGGGTTACGCTAATTTTGATAAGAGTAATGCGTTTGTTTTAAAAATTGACTTTGTTGGGTACCATGAAGATTCTAGTGAGCCAGAATTGGTTCCTTATTCAACAAGATATTATCCTATGACAATAACTGGCATGGATGCACAAGTGACACAGGAAGGAACAGTGTGGGAAATTAAAGGAGTACCAATTAACCAAACTGGCATGTATGACGATATTAATAAGGTGCCACAAAATTTAAGTCTTTCTGGCAACACTGTCAAAGAGATATTAAAAGATTTGGAAGTGGCGTTAGAAGAAATTAGAGTCAAAACTGAAAAAGATACTAAATTAAAAGGCACCAAATATAAAATTGTTTTTCTAGACGAAAAAGGAAACGTCACTGAGAAAAGTCCATTTGCCGAAGCAAAAATGTTTGATCCTCAAAAGGACACTGGCACTAGAGAGTTTAAAAATAACTCGTTGGTTAATGGAACAGTTCAGCAAGGAGAAAGACCAGAGGACGTTAAACTGACTTTGACTGCTCCAGGTGATATGGGTCTAACAAGAATTATAGATGCAATTATACAAGACAGTTATTATGTAGTGGACAAAATACGAAAACAATTTCAAGGAGATATTGATCCAGCTGGTTGGGTAAATTGGTGGAGGGTTGTCACTAAAGTTAACATTTTAAATGAGCAAGATACTGCTAGGAATCAAACAATTAGGGAAGTGGTATTTCAAATCGTACCAAGAAAAGTACACTATACAAAATTAACTTCTATTTTTGTTCCAACATATAGACCATCTGCTAAGGATTTTGAAGCAATGACAGCCAGGAGATACAATTGGCAGTACACTGGTAACAACAAAGATATACTTAATTTTAATCTTAATTTTAATCAGTTATGGACTAGGATAATAACTGGTAATTTAGGTAAACCAACAGACGTTCCAGGTTCTCAAAAAAATACAAAAACAGACAATGACATACAGTTACAAGCCGCAGCCGGAGCAGTCTCAAAGCCAATACATTTAAATGGTCAAAACACCACTCAAGATACATCAGCAGGCAAACAAGAGAATACTGTTAGAAGCAGTGCTGACCCGGACCCATTATTTGTAATTGCTCGTGACATTAATCGTATAATTAATAGTCCCTACGAAAACATTGAATTGAATATGGAAATTTTAGGAGATCCAATGTGGTTAGGAACGCAGTATATTGATAATGGTAGTACAATTTCTCCAGATACACAGTTGTTTACCAACGACGGGGGAATTGCACTACGTTCAGTTGATCCAGTGATTAGAGTATTGGCATATTCACCCAAAGATTTTAATGCTCAAGGATTTTTAACTTCAGGCGAATCTAATGAAGACAAGTCTTTATCAAAATTAAGTGCCTACTACACAGTTAGAGAAGTTGAAAGCACTTTTACTGGTGGTGTATTTAAACAAAAATTGATTGGCTCAAGGAATGTGTCACAAGATCTTGCTGCCACAGAAGCATTGGGTTCTGCAAAAGATAGGTTTAGTTTTAATCAAATAGATTTGAGTATAAGGAAATAATATGGTAGGTCCAGGACAAATATTTGAATTCAAAGTTGACCCAAGAGCACCGTTGTATTCGGCGTCCTATCAGCGAGCCAACCTTGGTAAATTTTTAAACTTTTCTATTCAAGCAGATGGAAATTTTGCTATCAATGTTAACGGAACTGCTTCAATTTTCCCTCAGTTAGCACAGGTGTCAGCTATCATAACAGGACTATTAGGCATATTTGGTTTAGAATCACAAAACCCAGAACCAGCACCACAATTAAAAACTATCACAATTGATCCAGGCGTAACACTTGCAACATTATTTGGTGCAAGTCAAGGTGTTAATATTTTAGTTCAAATTTTAAAAGGCAAGATTCAAGCAATTAAAAATTATGTAGACAGTGCAGTTACAAGTATAAAAAATTTAATTGAGTGTGTTTTAAAGAATCCATTATTAGCGGCAGCACTATTAGCAAAAATAATAAGACAAGGTTGGATACCATTTCCAGAACCAGTTAAGAAAGCATTGATTGCGGCAAGAGATGCCATTAATAAAATTTTAGGTTTAAATTTAATCATTTATAATCCTTTAGCTGAATACATCAAGCGTCTAGTTGAGTATTTGAAATTTAAATTCCCACCACCAATCTTGTTGCCGTTTATACCTATAATACCTGGTTGTAGTCCAGCCTTTTATTCTGGAAGACCTCCACTATCATTATTAAATCAAGATCCAATTGAAGCACAGGTTGAGCCTCAAGTAATAACTGTTCCTGGTGGATTTACTTCACAGATTAATCTCAATGTACCAACGTTTACACTTGATATTGGTCCAGGCGGAAATCCTGACCTAGCATTGACAGATGACCAAGTTCAAAATTTATTAGGCGGTTATAGTCCATACGATCTATTTGTTTCAGGCACTAATCCTGTTGAACTTGACTCTAGTTTAAATGTTGTTAACTTCCCTTTAGAAAGTGGCAATAACAGTGCTACAAGACAAGTACAAGACAAATTAATTTCTGCCAGCAACAAGGTAGTTAACGACATAACAGTATTGAATAAAGATATATCTAGAGCAGGATTTATACCAAGACCAAGTCCATTAGATGATTTGTTGTGCGCTCCAGGCGAAAGTGGTAGATAATGTCACAAATTGAAAATAGTTTATTAAATCGTAGCACTAAAACCTATAATAGCGGTCCTTATATTGCCCGTGTTGTGGGCGTTGCTGACGAAAGTAGAATGGGTACACTTGAGTGTGTCGTTCTTCGCCGTAATCAAGAAGGTCAAGAAATTGCAGACTCTGTCCGTATATACCCTAAGTATGCTCCGCACTTTTTTGGTTACACTGCCTATGAAGCCACAGACGGCAATGTAAGAAATGCTTCTGCTTCACAAGTCAGTTACGGCATGTGGTTTGTTCCTCCTGATATTGGAACAAAAGTAATTGTAATTTTTATTGAAGGCGATTTAGAGCGTTGTTTCTGGATTGGGTGTGTCCCAGAGCCTGGGATTAATCACATGGTGCCAGGACTGGCTGCAAGTCCTTATGCAGAATTATCACCACAAGAAAAAACAAAATTAGGATTCACAACTGACACCGCAGTGGTGCCTGTAGTTGAAATTAACAAACGTATAAAGGGCAGTAATAATTCGTCTCCAGACGTAGTAAAAAAATCTATGCATCCTTTTGCATTGCGTTTGGCAACACAGGGTTTGTTGAAAGATCCAATTAGAGGAGTCACAACAAGTGGCGCAAGACGTAGCGCATCTAGCAACGTCTATGGTATATCAACTCCAGGACCTGTAAAGGTTGGTGGAAAAAAATATAATTTTGGTACTGAGAATAAGCCTAGAATGGAATATGTTGAACGTGAAGGCGGCACACAATTTGTTATGGATGACGGCTTCATTGGCAAGGATGAGAAAACTAAAAAAGAAGGTATACTAGATGAACTAGTGCGATTAAGAACTCGCACTGGACATCAAATTTTATTACACAATTCAAGTGACTTAATTTACATTTGTAACAGTAGAGGAACTGCTTGGTTAGAATTTACAAGTGATGGAAAGATTGATATCTATGCCGCAGACAGTGTTAGTATTCATAGCGAAAACGATTTTAACTTTAGAGCTGACAGAGATATTAATTTAGAAGCAGGCAGTAATGTAAACATTGTTGCGGCACAAGGATCCATGCATTTTGAAGCATCAGGACTAATTGAAGGATTTGCGGGACTTGATTGTAATTGGACAGCAGTAAATCACTTTAACGCTAGTGCCTTGGGAAGAGTTCGCTTAACATCTACTGGTGCAAGCCCTAACCCTACATCAGGAGGACTACTAAGTGGAATCGATCTCTATTCTGTGTTGGGAAATATTAATATGTATGCCTCTACACAGATCAAACAACAAGCATTAGGAGAGGTTAAT
>JACCEB010123124.1_pt1 | contig 19800 bp, 13 predicted proteins | sample 7454761 | NCBI WGS metagenome assembly JACCEB01 (sample SAMN15323454, study PRJNA562643) | freshwater metagenome | isolation source: river surface water | place: USA:Blue River Watershed | collected 2017-08-18 | reverse complement strand
GCCCGAACGGCGCGAAGGGCAAGGCGACGGACGCGAAGGAAGTCCCCACCAACCTCGGCATGTTCCGCGGCATCAACGGCGTCGACGACAACGTCGGCAAGCTGCTGAAGGTGCTCGACGACCTCAAACTGGCCGAGGACACGGTCTTCGTCTTCTCGAGCGACAACGGTTACTACCTCGGCGAACACAACCTCGGCGACAAACGCACGGCCTACGAAGAAGCCCTGCGTATCCCGATGCTCGTCCGCTACCCGCGCGCGGTGAAGGCCGGACGGACGGATGACCGCATGGTCCTGAACATCGACCCCGCCGCGACCTTCCTTGACCTCGCCGGCCAGCCGGTGCCCGCCGCGATGCATGGACGCAGCTGGAAACCCATCCTGGAAGAAAAATCCGCCGATTGGCGCGAGAGCTTCTTCTACTGCTACTTCTACGAAAAGGGCTTCAACGCGCCCCTCACGACCGCCGTGCGCACGGCCGACGCGAAGCTGATCAGATACCCCGGCCATGACGAGTGGACCGAAGTCTTCGACCTCAAGGCCGACCCCTATGAGATCAAGAACCTCGCGCACGATCCGGCTTACGCGGGATTGCGCCAGAAACTGGAGGCCGAATACGCCAGGCAGGCCCAGGCCGTCGATTTCCGCATCCCTGACTTCGCCGACAAACCCCCGGGCCCCGGCGAGACGGCCGGGAAGAAGAAGGCCGGGAAGAAGAAGGCGAAGTGACCGCCAGAAAATAGGTGTTTTCTCCGCAAGGGCTGTCATCGTGCAGCCCTTGCTTATGTCCGCCCCGCTCGACCTCACCCGTGCGCCCGCGCATGACCCCCTCGAGATCTATCGCTTCCGCGACGGTCTCTACGCGGTCGACCTCATCGCCGCCGCGATCACGGAATTCGACCTCTTCACGAAGCTCGCGGCCAAGCCCTCCGACCTCGCCACGGTCTGCCGCGACCTCGGCACGCACCGCCGCCCGACGGACGTGATGCTGACACTCTTCACCGCCAACGGCTTCCTTGCGTTGAAGGAGGGCATCTACTCCGTCACCCCTCTCGGCCAGGAACACCTCGTCAGCACGTCCGCTACCTTCCTCGGCCCCTACTACGCTTCCTTGAAGGACCGCCCGGTGGTGAAGGACTTCATCGTCATCCTCAAGACCGATAAGCCCGCCAACTGGGGCAGCTACAAGGATGAGAAACCTTGGAGCGAAGCCATGCTCACCGATGCGTTTGCCACGAGCTTCACCGCCGCGATGGATTCGCGCGGTTTCACCCTCGGTCCGGCCATGGCCAAGGCCTCCCCGATCGGCGCACGGACCCGCCTGCTCGATATCGCCGGCGGCTCGGGCATCTACGCCTGCGCGCTCGTCGCCAATCACCCCAAGCTGAGCGCCACGGTCTTCGAACGCGCGCCGGTCGACGCCATCACGCGCAAGATGATCGCCAAGCGCGGCTTCCAGGACCGTGTCGACGTCAAGGCCGGCGACATGTTCAAGGACCCCCTGCCCGCCGGCTACGACGTCCATCTGTTCTCCAACGTCCTGCACGACTGGGACACGGACAAAGTCCGCTTCCTGCTCGCCGCTTCCGCGCAGGCCTTGCCCAAGGGCGGCCTGCTGATCGTGCACGACGCCCACCTGAACGAAGATAAGACCGGCCCGGCGCCCGTGGCGGCCTATTCCGCGCTCCTGATGAGCGTCACCGAAGGCCGATGCTACGGCACCGGCGAGATGCGCGAGCTCCTGACCGAAGCCGGCTTCGGCGATATCCGCCATCAGGACACCGCGTGTGATCGGAGTATTGTCACTGCGGTAAAACAATGAACAAGATGATGGATGAATGATAAGTGCCTAACCCCATCGTTCATCTGTCATCCACTCTTCCATGCCCCGCTTCCTCCTCGCCTTCCTCTTCGCCCTCACGTGTTCGGCCGCCGAGCACCCTGAACTCGCCCGCGTGACCGCGGCGGATGACGCCCGGGTGGCGGCCATGCTCGCGCCGACGCGAGAGAAGCTCGGCGCCGTACTGTCGCCAGAATTGCGCTACGCCCACTCCAACGGCCACGTGGACACCAAGGATGCGCTCATCACCTCACTGACGGATGGTTCCGCCACCTATTCGAAATACACCTATCAGGAGCGGACGTTCACCTTCCCCGCCCCCGGCATCGCCCTGATGGCGGGACGATTCGACGTGAAGGCGGTCGTGAAGGGCAATGCCGCCGAAAGCACCATCAGTTTCCTCGCCGTCTGGCGGCTTGAGCAGGGCGAATGGAAGTTCCTCGCCTGGCAGTCCTGCAAGGTGCCGCCGGCGGCTCCTGCCAAGTAAGGTTATCCTCGCAACCAGAGGGGTTTTGGACTGTCTCAAAGGCAGCATGAACCCCCTGCTCGCCTCCGTCATTGCCCTGACCCTGGGAGCGGTATCGCTCCTTGCCGCCGACACTCCGTCGAAGGCGCCCGCGACGGCGGCCGTCAAGGCCGGCGACCCCGAGTTCCGTAAATATCCGCTGCCGATCGAGCCCGACGAGAACGTGTCCTATGGACCGCACCGGATGCAGAAGATCTACTTCTGGCGCGCGAAGTCCGACAAGCCCACGCCCCTGCTCTTCTACATCCACGGCGGCGGCTGGAGCGGCGGCGACCGGTCGGTCGTGCGCAGTCTCCTCAAGCCCGCCCTCGAAGCCGGCATCTCCGTCGTCTCGATCGAATACCGCACCATCAAGGATTCCACCGCGGACGGCCTCGTGCCGCCGGTGAAAGGTCCGATGTATGATTCCGCCCGGGCCCTCCAGTTCACGCGCAGCAAAGCCAAGGAATGGAACTTCGACAAGGCCAAGGTAGCCCTGGCCGGCGGCTCGGCCGGCGCCTGCACCAGCCTCTGGATCGCCTTCCATGACGACCTCGCCGACCCCAACAGCGCCGACCCCATCGCGCGCGAGTCCACCCGCGTCACCTGCGCCGCCGTCGGCGGCGCCCAGACCACCCTCGACCCGCACCAGATGCGCGAGTGGACGCCGAACAGCACCTACGGCGCCCATGCCTTCGGCATCAGCTGGGACGCCAAGAAGAAGATCAGCAGTTTCCAAGCCTTCCATGACGCCCGCGAACGCATCCTCCCGTGGATCCGGCAATACTCCCCTTACGAACTCGTCTCGCGTGATGACCCGCCCGTCGGCCTGTTCTACTCGGCGCCGCCCAATCTCGGGAAAGCCGAGAAGGATCCGACTCACACGGCCAACTTCGGCGTGAAGCTCAAGGAACACTGCGACGCGAACCAAGTCCGCTGCGAACTCGTCTACCCCGGCGCCCCGGACGTCGTCCACGCCACGGACATGGATTACATCAAGGCCCACCTGCTCTCGGGACGAAAGTGAGATTCCTCGCCCTCCTCCTGGCCTGCGTCGTCCTCGCCGCCGAACCAAAGGTCCCGGCGAAGCGCCCTTCCGCGGCCGAGACCAAAGCCGCCGCGCTGAGGCTGGCGGTGGACATTCCGAGCACCAAGGACGGCGTGCTCCAGAAAGTCATCTACTGGCGGCCGGCCGACGCGGCCAAGGACCAGCCCGGCCCCGCCGTGCCGCTGATCGTCTTCCTGCATTCCTGGAGCGGCGGGTTCGAACAAGGCCCGCCGTGGATCGATCAGGCCAGGAAGATGGGGTGGGTGCTCGTCGCCCCGGATTTCCGAGGTCCGAACAGCCGTCCGGAAGCCTGCGCGTCCGACCTCGCCTCGCAGGATATCCTCGACGCCGTGGCCTACGCCCGTCGCGACGCGCGCGTCGACGCCTCGCGCATCTACCTCGTCGGCGGTTCCGGCGGCGGCCACATGTCGCTCGTCATGGCCGCCCGCGCGCCCGAACTCTGGGCCGGCGTGAGCGCCTGGGTGCCGATCACCGACCTCGCCGCGTGGCACGCCGAGAGCAAGGCCCGCAAGAACAACTACGCCCGGATGCTCGAGCAGTCCTGCGGCGGCGCCCCGGGCCCTGCGACCGAAGCCGAATATCGCCGTCGCTCCCCGCTCTTCCACCTCGCCGCCGCCAAGGGCGTGCCGCTCGACATCAACACCGGCATCCACGACGGCCATACGGGCTCGGTCCCGGTAAGCCACTCGCTCCGCGCCTTCAACGTGCTGGCCACGCCGGACAAACAAGTCGCCGCCGAGGACATCGACTTCATGGTGCGCGAGCGGAAGATTCCCTCCGCCCTCGCCGCCGAGAAGCAGGATGACCCGGAACGTCAGAAGACCGTGCTCTTCCGCCGCACCTCCGGGCATGCCCGCGTGACGGTCTTCGAGGGCGGCCATGACTCCGAATCCTCCGCCGCCGTCCTCTGGCTTGCCCGCCAGCGCAAGGGCCAGCCGACCGACTGGTCGCTCGGCCAGCTCGTCCGCGCTCCCGCCCGAGCCCAGGAAGTCTCCAAGTAAGCCCCATGCGTCTCCTCACCCTGCTACCCCTGCTCGGCGCCTGCGTCGCGATCCTCGCGGCCGACCGCAAGCCGAACATCCTGATCATCGTCAGCGACGACCATGGCTACCGCGACGTCGGCTTCAACGGCGGCCAGGCGGTGCCCACGCCGAACCTCGACGCTCTCGCCGCGTCCGGCGTGCGCTGCACGAGCGGCTATGTCTCGCATCCGTTCTGCTCGCCGACCCGCGCCGGCCTGCTCACGGGCCGTTATCAGCAGCGCTTCGGCCACGAGAACAACCCTGCCTACGACCCGGCGAACGCGGCGGCCGGACTGCCGCTCACCGAGAAACTCCTCCCGCAGTTCCTCCAGGAGGCCGGCTACAAGACGGGGTGGGTCGGCAAGTGGCACCTCGGCGCCACGCCCGCGCACACGCCTTGGGCGCGCGGCTTCGACCAGACCTACGGCTTCATCGGCGGCGGCCATTCCTACTCGGACTGGAACATCGACCTTAAGAAAGAATACAACGTCCCGCTCACCCGCGACGGCCAGGCCACGACGGAAATCCCCGCCCATCTGACCGCAGCCTTCGGCCGGGAAGCCGCCGCCTTCGTCACCCGTAACGCCGGGGCGCCGTGGATGCTGTACCTCGCCTTCAACGCCCCGCACACCCCGCACATGCCCACGGTCGAACGTGAAAAGCAGTTCGCCGACGTCAAGGACCCCGTGCGACGCAAGTGCCTCGCGCAGATCAGCCTGCTCGACGACGCGATCGGCACCGTCACCAAGGCCCTCGCGGCCAGCGGCCAGACGCAGGACACCCTCGTCTTCTTCTTCAGCGACAACGGCGGCACGCCGCCCTCGCTCGGCGCCGACAACACGCCGCTACGCGGCAACAAAGGCATGGTCTACGATGGCGGCATCCGCGTGCCGTTCGTGGTCAGCTGGCCCGCCCAGCTCAAGCCCGGGTCGACCTACGCCCGGCCGGTGTCGTCGCTCGACGTGACGGCGACGGCGCTGGCGCTCGCTGGCGTGCCTTTGCCGACCGAGCGGAAGCTCGACGGGGTGAACCTGATCCCGTTCCTCAAGGGCGACGTCACCGGCCTCCCCCACCCCAACCTCTTCTGGCGTACCGGCGGCGGACAGAGTTACGCCGTGCGCTCCGGCGACTGGAAGCTCGTCCGCAACGGCAAGCAGCCCGACGAACTCTACGACCTCGCGAGGGACATCGCGGAAACGAAAGACCTGGCCTCCGCCCAGCCTGAGGTCGCCGCCCGGCTGGCCGCCGACCTGGCCGGCTGGGACAAGCAGCTCGTCGCGCCGCTGTTCGAGAGCCCCAAAGGGGGCAAAGCCGTTAAGAAGAAAGCCAAGTGACAGCCAGGCAGGCCGCTTGGCGGGATTTCGGGGCTTTTCCTCTGGTCGGGCTGGTGAGATTCGAACTCACGACCTCTTGCACCCCATGCAAGCGCGCTACCAGACTACGCTACAGCCCGAGAGAGGAAAGATTGGGTTAAGCCCCAGCCCGGCGGGGATGTCAATCCGACAAACCCAACCCCGTGGTTTCTCGACATAACCGAGGGCTAACCCTAATAAATCCGCATGAGCCGTACCCCCTTGCTCCTGCTGTCCCTCTTCTGCGCGACCCTGTTCGCGAAGCCCCGGCCGAACATCGTCTTCATCCTGGCCGACGACCTCGGCTACGGGGAGGTCGGATATAATGGCCAGAAGATCATCCGCACGCCCAACGTGGATCGCCTCGCCCGCGAAGGAATGATCCTCACCCGCCACTACGCCGGCAACGCGGTGTGCTCTCCTTCCCGCGTGGTGCTGATGACCGGCAACAATCCCGGCCGCGCCACGACGCGCGACAACAGGGACGTCGGCGACCGTGAACAATATCCGCTCCCGGCCGGCGCGATGACGTTGCCCGCGACGCTGAAGGCCGCCGGCTATGCGACGGGCGCTTTCGGCAAGTGGGGCATGGGCAGCTTCGAGTCCACGGGCAATCCTCTGAAGCAAGGTTTCGACCGCTTCCTCGGCGTGACGAGCCAGTGGGTCGCCCACAGCCACTACCCTCCTTACATCCAGGACGACGGCGTGAAGTTACCGCTGGATAACGGACCCGACGGCACGCCCGGCCACGGCAACTTCCCCGCCGACGCCGACCCGCAGGACCCCAAGGCCTACGCGCCCTTCATCGGGAAGGATTTCTCGAGCGACCGCACCATCGCGGGCGCCGAGGCTTTCATCGCCGCCCACAAGGATAAGCCGTTCTTCCTCTACTACGCCTCTCCGCTCCCGCACGTCGCCCTCCAGGTGCCCGCCGAAGAACTGAAGCAGTACGAAGGCGTGATCGAGGAAGACGCCCCCTATGCGCCGCAGAAAGGCGGCTACAGCCCCAACCGCACGCCGCGCACGACCTACGCCGCGATGATCTCACGGCTCGACAAGGAAGTCGGCCGTATCCTCGCCGCGCTCGAGAAGGCCGGCGTGGCGGACGACACGATCATCGTCTTCACCGGCGACAACGGCGCGACGCACGACGCCGGCGGCGTGGACACGAAATACTTCGACTCCGTCGGCGGACTGAAAGGACTCAAGGGCTCCTTGCACGAGGGCGGCATCCGTGAGCCGACCGTGGTCCGCTGGCCCGCCGGCATCAAGGCTGGTACGCGCTCGAACCGGATCTCGGGTTTCGAGGACTGGTTCGCCACCTTCGCCGAACTCGCCGGCAGCAAGCTCCAGCGCGAGCAGGGATGGAGCAGCGAAAGCCTAGTCCCTGCGCTCAAGGGCGCCGACGCCCCCCGCGTCGCTCCGCTCTATCGCGAATTCCCGGGCTACGGCTCTCAGCAGGCCATCTGGGAAGGCAAGTGGAAGGCCATCCGCACGGACATGGCCAAGAAAGCCCAAGTCAAGAAGCCGATCGTAACCCAGCTCTACGACCTGGATGCCGACCCGAACGAGACGACGGACCTTGCTGCGAAGTTCCCTGACGTGGTGAAGGATCTCGAAGCCAAGATGACCGCCGCGCGCGTACCGAATCCGGACTTCCCCCTCCCCGGAGTCGATCCCATGCCTGCCAACGCCGTCAAGGGCAAGAAGAAGGCCGCGAAGAAGTAATCATCAGGGAGACTCCGGGTTCAATTGATGACCCGGAATCTCTGTTTCCGGACACCGACGACCTTCTGGGCGCAGTCCCTCACGGTCAGAACCAGGTCATAGGAACCGGGAAGCAGATCCTTGGTATCAACGGCGTTCCTGAGAGGCATCTCGAAGCCGGAAGGGAAAACCCCGTCCCGAGGCATCAGGAAGACGGAGCCTCCGGCCCCGATGACGCTGGAGCCTCCCCGTTCGACCGTCCACTGGTACATGCCGATGATGGCGTCGCGTTTGTTGAAAACAGACTGCTTGCCGATCATGCGAAACACCGGGTCGTCAGGCAGCACGATGTCGACCTTCGAAAGATTGACCAGACCGCTGCTGGCCTGGATGACCACACCCCTCTTGACCGTAGCAGCCCCGATGCTCATCTCAGAGAGCTTGAGGTTGGCGTAGATCGCCTTCGCATGGGCAGTCAGTTTGTCCTGCTCCTGCTTCCTGATCCTGAGCAGGGCCGCAGGCTCAAGGTAATCCGGATTGATGACCTCAAAGGTGGCGCTCGAACTGCCGACGGCCTTCCTGTTACCGTCCGCGAAGACCACCGTGAGCTCATATACCCCGCTTTGGAGATTCTCAGCCTTGGGGTCCACTTCACCGGCCCAGAAGTCGAGCTTTACCTGCTGGCCGGACTTGATCTCCGGCATGCGCACGATGAGCCCGTGCCTGCGGCTGGGTTCGGTCTTCTTGCCTGCGTCGATCTTGCGGAAATACCATTCTTCATAGCCAAGGATGGAGTCACCTGACGTGCCCAAAGCCACGGGGACGACGAAGTCCGTCTGGGATTCGTTGACGAGGAGGGCCGAACCCTTCAGCACCTCTCCCGACCGGACCACGGTCTTATCCAGCTCAAGCGGCCTGACGACGAGAGACTTGGAGATCCTGTCCATCTCCGACTTGTATTTGGCCATCCGCTTGGGGTCGTCGGCGGAACGGGCCGACAGGACCGACAAAGCGAGGATCAAGGCAAGGAGACAGCGTCGCATGCTCATGGCTTATATTTATAATATATAGATACCGCCGATCCTCCCGAAATGTCAACAACCGGGCTGCTGACGCAGCGGCCGGCCGCCGGCCACCCTGAGCCGGCGGGCATCACTTCCCCCCGGCGGAGGATCCGGCGCCGAGAGTCTTCGCGAGCCTTTTCTGCAGCTCGACAGCCGCCGCCCTCCCAGGCTCACCGAGCCTGAGACCCGCCGTCGCAAGCAGCGGCTCACATTCCTTCGCCTTCCCGGCGGAAGAAGCGAGCGCGAGCCATGCGAAAGCCTCAGGCAGACGCCCCTCGTCCTTCGCCCCCAGCAGCCTGCGGCCGCGCTCCATCATGCAGAGCGCGTCGCCCGATTCGGCCGCCTTGAGCTCGAGCCGCTCAGCCTTGGAGAGATCCTTCGGGACGCCCTGCCCTCGCCTGAGCATGGCTGACGCCTTGAGCGCGCAAAGCGAGTTGCCGAGGATCGCGCCCCGGTCATAGGTCTCGAAAGTAATGGCCAGCTGCTCCTTGCCTTGGGCGCGCGAGATCATCCAGTCTCCCAGCATGAGGGCGGCCTCGCCGTCTCCACGCTCCATCCCCCTGCGAAGGATGTCGGCGACCTCGCGGGCCTCCTTGCCATGCTTCAGCAGCAAGGCCGCACGCAACCTCCCGGCCTTGAGGCTGTGGAGCGACTCCGCCTGACTGAGCCAATCTTGGGCCTGCTCGAAAGAGTTCGGTCCTCCGAGGACCTGGACGACCTCGGCCGCGCCGATCATGCCTTCCACGTTGCCCGACTTCGCGGCGTCGGAATACTTGGCCAAGGCAGAGGCAAGCAAGGTCTTATTGTCGGCGCCAGGGTGACCAGCAGCCACACGGACCATGAGTTCGGCTTGTCGCACCGAGGATTGCGCTAACAATCCGGCCTGAGCCGACCTCCCGAACCAATCCAAGGCGGACCTGAAGTTCGGGTCTTCCGGGTCCGCCGCTTTCTCGGCGTATAGTTCGGCAAGACCGAACATCGCCTTGGCCACCCCTGCGTTGGCACCTTCCTGAAGGAATTCCTGAGCCTCGGCCGCATGAGCGGGACGATCCTCCGGATTCTCATACAGTCTGGCGAACCGCTCGGCCGAGGGCGCGTCACCCGCACGGGCCGCTTCGGCGAGGTGCCGCAAGGCGGTCAGACGATCCGACGCCCCGAAAGCAGCCGGCGACCCCAAGGCGCCACCCCACATGGCCGCTCCGACGTCGCGTTTGGCAGGAATCCATCCGCCGTCGGCCGCCTTGGACCACCAGCGATACCACTCAGGGAGATTTCCAGCGGGGGCGGCGGCGTATCCGGACTGCGCCTTGAGCATGCTTCCGAACATCCAACATGACTCCGGCGCACCCGCCAGCGCATCCTCCTTGATCAAGACGAAAGCCTCGGCAGGCCTTGACGGAAGGAGCGCCTTAGCCAGGTCAAGCCTCACGTTGGAATCTCCGGCCTTCAAGGCCGCACGTAGCAATTCGATCCCCCTTGCCTTGCCCATAACGTCGCCATCCCGAACGACCAGAAGACGGCCGAGCAAGACACGCGCCTTGGCGTCGCCCGCACGCGCGGGCTCCTCGAGCAGCCCAATGGCGGCATTCGCATCGACCGGCACCCCGCGACCTTCGACCAGGAGCTTGGCGAGCTCGACCCGCGACTCATGATGCCCGCCGTCACTGGCCTGCCTGAAGACCGCTGCGGCCGCCGACCATCTCTCAGCCTGTCGCAAGGCAAGTCCCTCGGCGAACAAAGTGCCGAGGCGGATCTTCGCGGCCTCCAGCTCCTTCGCCGCGATCTCCTGCTGGGCCTTCTGCGCCGCAAGCTTAGCCATTTCGGCCTTACCCGCGCTCTCGTCGGCGCGCTGCCTCATGCCGTCGGCCGCTTGCAGGCCGAACCAAACCGCGAGCAGGCCTGTCACGGCGAGCGAAGCCCAGAAAGCCACGGCGTAATAGCGGCCGCGGCGCAGGGCACGTTCCTTACGCTCATGGGCATCGTATAATGTCTGATAAGAGACCCCGAGCACCCACGCTATCAGGAACAGCTTGGACTCCTGGAGCCTGGCCTCACGGACGGCGGATTGCTCACTGGCCTCCTCGGGACTCGCGCCCGCCTCGACCAAGGACGCCAGCCTCAAGGACGAATCCTGCCATTCCTCTCCTCCGCCGGCTTCCCGGAGATCGACCAAGAGGGGGGTTTCCGCCACCTGGCTCACCCGACCATCCGATCCGACCTTACGGATCAGCGGCAAAGGGAGACAGTTGGCGGCGGAAAGCACGTCGGGGTCGCCGCGGATGACCATCCCGCAGAGCCGTGAGGCCCGGCCGAGGGCTTTGAAACGGGCCACTTCCTCGTTCACGAACTTTGAGTTCTTGGCGTCCGGCGAGCAGATCACGATCAAGCTCCTGCTCTGCGAGAGCGCATGCAGGATGGCAGAAGAAAGGTCGGCGTAAGCCGGCAGCTCCTCCTCATCCCGGAAAACGGGGTAGATGCGTCCAGGAATCGGAAGGCCCTGCTCGTTGGACGTCCCCACCAGCTCCTGAGGGACGTCGTAAGTCTCTAGTTCACGGTGCAGCCAAGTCGCCCATTCCCTGCCTTTGGTCGCGTTATCCGAATGTCGGTAACTGATGAAGCACCAGAAAGACCTTGAGGCCGCGATTTCGTCGGCAGGTCCTTGATCGGAGGGGCGTCGTGCCATCGGGTTCAGTTTTTCGAAGCTTGGGAAAGGTATGCGCGATACAACCTGAGCCGCAACTTCAATGCCGGATCATCCGCCCCCACGGTACGGGCGGATTCCAGCTCGGAAAACAACTTCTTGGCCGCGACGAAGCCCGCCTTGGCCTCGGCGCCGGTCACGGAGGCCGTGGCCAGAGCCTCGGCAGCGCCAAGCTCCGCACGCGCCAGCGTCAGCCATTTGGCCGACTCGATCAAATCAACGGCAACCCCTGAACCGCGGGAGTAGGCGCCGGCCAGTTCGACGCAACATTCGAAGGCCGGTTCAGACGACGATCGCTTGGCATGGGCGTATCGAAGGCGCCAGTAGTGGGCATCCCGGTCAAGGCCTAGCAGCTGGTTCGCCCTGAAGAGTCCCGTGATGGCGGCGAGGTTGCCAGGCGCGACGGACAATGCCTCCTCGTACTTGGCCTTGGCGTCTTCCGCCTCTTCGGGGAATTCAGTCTTGGCGAGCAAGGCATCGGCCTGCGCCAATAGCGTAGCCAGGCTGGCGGGATTGCCGGCCACCTTCCGGCCAGGAGCGGCGCCCGGACCAGGCAAGCCAGCCGCCTGAGCAGCTGCCTCCAACCCATCCTGGGCGACCAGAAGGGAAGCCGAGGCCAGCGCGGCCTCCTTCATCGCTTCGCTGATCTTTATGCGTCCTTGGAAGATCTCCGTAGTACGTTCAAAGACCCTCGATTGGGCGACCAGATACCATTGATAAGCCGCCGCCGGCCGCGTGGCCTCGAAATAATTGGCCAACGTCCTCGCGGAATTATGCGAGACGACGGGCTTCGACCGCAGCACGGCACGGGCAAGATAGGCCACCCCTTCGTCATATCGGCCGACCGACATGAGCATCACCCCGATTTCGCCAACTCTTTCCTCGGACCAGGATGCGTTGAGCGGAAAAGTCTTGAGGACGAAATCCACGGACTCCTTGGAGCGCTTGGCCTTGCCGGCGATGACCTGGACGGCTTCGGCCATCTTGTCCGCTTCGGGCATGGCTTGATCCTGCAAGGCAGACGGAGCAGGAGCGATCGCCACGCCCGCCATCTCCGCGGGCCGGAAACGCCGAGGCACCAGCGACCAATCCACCTCCTTGCCCAATTGAGAGGCCTTTTTCATGAGATCAGCAGCCAGCCGCCAATCCTTCGGCAGCAATCCTCCGTCTCGCCGGTTCTGCGCGGCTAACACGAGCGCAGGCGGATAGCCCTTTCCCGCCGCCAGCTCGACCCAGGCTGCTCCCGCCTCCCGGGAGACGTCGGGCAGAAGAGAGTCCATCGCCTTCGTCCCTAATTCATACTGAGCTTCGGCGACCCCTGCCTCCGCCGCCTTGAGCATGTAAGACTTGAAAATTCCGAGGTCCTTTAGCTTGCCGTCCTCGCCCATGCCGCTGCTCATGGCGTAGACGAACGCCGAGTTCGCGCTGCCCATCAGCGCCGCTTTCATCAGCTGGGGTTTGATCGGGCCGCAGCTGAAATAAAGCCGGGTCTGCGCCAAGATTTCCGCCACGGTATCCGCTTTGTTAATGTCTTTCCCCTGAATGGCGGATTCCAAGGCGAGACCCGCATGGAATATGCCTTTCTCCACCACGACGGCATGGCCTCGCTCTCCTCCGAGATAGAGCCTGACCAAGGCATGCCGTGCCCTTGATTCGCCGCCCTTCGCCGCCCGCTCCAGCAACGCCTCGATTTCCGTCGGGTCATCGGCCGCAAGCGAAGACTGGTAGAGCGCCCGCGGCTCGCCCGCCTTCGCCGCCCGGCTCAGGTATGCGGCAGATTTGGCCGGGTCAGGAATGATGCCGAAGGCTGGCCGCCCCTGCAGGTATATCAGATAGAGGGCGAAAAGCCCCTCCGGAGATTCCGCGGCGGCGGCACGTTCATACCAAGAAAACGCCATCTTTGCCCCCGTTTGCCCGCCCCACCCTCTTTCGAGCATGTAGGCAAGCGGCTCCATCGCCGGCACGTAACCGCGGGAGGCTGCGAATTCGGAGTACTCGACAGCCTTGGCGCGATCCGGTTTTACGACCCTGCCCTCAGCATGAAGCCTTCCGAGATGATAGGCCGCCTCGGCCGAGTCCGCCTGCGCGCCCATGGTCTTCACCTCGATGAGTTTCACGATTCCCGCGGCGGTCTCGGCATCGGCCTGAGGCTTGTCCACCAGAAGCTTCGCCAGCCAAAGATTGGCGCCGGCATCTCCTCCTGAAGCCGCGGCGGCCAGATGGCGCAAGGCGAGGGCCCTGTCCTTGGGCAATCCGTTATCTCCGCGCATGTAGCTCAGACCTCTGGCCTTTTCTTCCGTAAGCCTGAGCGATTCCGCGTGCCTAAGGTTCCGAGCCTCGGCATCGCGCCGCTCCTGCTCGGCCTGCGAGGAACGCGCCAAGGCGAGCCTTTCATCCTCCGCCGCCTTGGCGGCGGTCAAACGATAATCCTTCAAGACCATGGCACCTCGTATCGCCGCGAACACGAGCAGGGCCAGCACACCCGAGGATACGAGACCCTTGAGCACGCGACGCCGCAAGATCTCGGACTGGTAGGCCTTGTCTCGCTCGGTCAGTTCGCCCAGATTGAGACCAAGTATCCCGGCCAACAACTTCAGGCGCATCAGGCGGATCCGTTGTTCCTGGCCCTGACACGAGGCCTCGACCTCCTTGCCGTTACGGCCAAGTTCCTCCAACGCTTCGGCGTAAGCCTCCAGGTCATACCAGCCGGGGTGCTTGCCTTCGACCCGGAAATCCGCCGCCAAGGGTTCGGCCGGGACGTCCAACAGGCTTCCTTGCTGATCCACCTCGTAACGCAGGGCCTCATGGAAACACTCTTCTTCCGCCATCGGGCCAGACGCGCCCGGGACTCCTTCCACGATTGCCGCGATGATTCGATCTGACCTGCCGATCGACTTGAAATAACGGAGGCACTCCCCCATCGCGGCCGACTTGGCCGCCGGTTTCGAGCAGACGATGATCAGGAAACCCGCCGAGGTGAGGCGCTTCCTCTGCTCCTCGCCGATCCCGGCCTCGGCCTCGACCTGCAGCAGGTGCACCGGACCTACCTGGGCTTGAAGCCGCTCTCCGCGACGGTTGATATGCCCGATGAGCTTTCTTGGCACGCGGTAGGCGTCTATTTCCCGCACGAACCAATCACCCCAGCCCGCGTCCTCCGAGACACAGCATATGCAACAAGACTTCTTAGGTTGGGTAGAAGTGGGGGTTGAGGTCATCTCCTTGGTCGCTCGGAGCCGTTGACGCGAGATTGCAGCAAAGATCCTACCACGCCAGCCGATAAGAAGATGGTCCCGCCGGGCATCGTGCCTGGTGAGCCCCGGAAAGGACCGTCAGGCGTCCGAGGGACTTATTGATGCCGCTGAAGGCCACATGACCAAGCAGGCACGCAACCCTCGGCCGGAGAAGAAGCTCGGCAAGGCCTGATCGAAGCGGAGCACATCAGGAATTTTGTGCTCGGGACCCTGGCCGTTCGTCGACTGGAGGAAAGTCCGGAGTTCCTCCGTAAACCCCGAACGTCTTGGGGCGAAAAGCCAGGCCACGGAGAAACCGAGATCGGCGCAACACGCTACTTCACGACCTTGAGGAGGACGTATTTCGTGTTGGCAGTCCCGGGTACAAAAGAAATGGCGTCGTCCCAAAAGCACAGTTCGAGCTCATAAGAGCCTGGTTCAAGCTTGATATACTCAGGCAGGTAATTGCTGGCTACGGCGGCCTTGGACCCGCACAACTGCCTGAAAGCCGCCGGCTCGACGACCATCATGCCCCCGTGGATCCTTTCCCTCTTGGATGATGATATTAATCTGTAGACAGTGCAGGTAAACTTGAGGGCGGAAGCATTACCAGCCGCCAGCTCGGGAATCGAGCAACCCGGCTTGACGGAAAGCGTATAGGTGTACGATACCGGCGCGCCCACCTTCACGACGTCGGCGGACAGCTCGAGCTTCTCCAGGGCAATCGCGTCCATGAGAGGGGATTTTCCCAGGTTGGTCTTATCGTTTCGAGCCAACCATTCCTCCCGGGCGCTGGCCCCGGCTTTCTTCGGTGACACCGGAGGAGCCGCATTCCGGTTCGACTTTTGATCATCGCGGGCGAGCCCGGAAGTGCCGATGGTCACCAAGAAATCATTCGGATGACTGAGTCCGATCGTCGGCAAAGGTCCCGGAGCATGGACAAAACCAAAAGGATAATAAGCCCGGAACTCGACCGATAACCTGTACTTACCGGGCATAAGTTTCCCGCCGACCGCGAAAATTTGCCCTCCGGATGACACGCCGAGGGCTGACCCTGGCTCCAACGGGACAGAAGGCACGAAGTTCATTCCCTTGAAGTAGACGATCGACGGAGGCTTAGGACCTTGGGGCGGAACGGGCGTGAACTTCCAGTAGGGAAAGCCCAGAGGAGCTGGCTTGCTGAAATCGCTGAAGCCATCCGCTCGGTAACGGGGAGCCGAAATGGGCGCGCCACCTTTGTTACGGAGCTTGAATGAAGGAAGCTTCAGGTCACCCGCATCCATCTGGCCGGGCGGCTTCTCGACTTCGACCATCTCCATGCGTTGGAACATCGCCTTAAGTTCACTGATGTAGGCTTTCGAGGCTTCGGGCGTCTTTTCCTGGGCAGTACAGATGACGCAGGAGCCAACAAGGGCCGCCAAAGCGGCGAGAACATGATGCTTTGCCCCTGTGACATAGACCATATTTGTTTTCTGGATGCGCCCAAGCCGACTTCAAATAAAAAAACGCGGGCCTACCTATGCAGACGCGCAAGAAGAAGGCCTTCAACAAGCCGGGGCATGACGAAACTGCGACAGGTCGGGCCCTCGGAGCTCACCGCTTCCCTAAAGCCCGAGCGTGACGGCCGGAGAAGGACCCCTGCCCTCAAAGCCCTTCGATGCCTTCCCTCAAAGCCGCCGCTTTTTTCCTGACGGCGGCCTTCTCGGAGGGGGACATGTTCGCGGCCTGACGCACGGCCATGCCGATGCGCGGGTTATTGAGGAAACGGTCCTGATGTCGCAGCCAGAAGTCCCAATAGAGCGCATTGAGCGGACAGGCCAGCGGGCCGGTGCGATCCTTGGGGTCATACGGACAGCCTCCGCAGTAGTTCGACATCTTGGAGACGTAGCTGGCGGCGCAACAGTAAGGCTTGCTGGCCAGGAAGCCGCCGTCGGCGTGCTGGCTCATGCCGATGACGTTCGGGAGCTCGACCCACTGGAAGGCATCGATGTAGACGCCGAGATACCAGCGCTCGACCTCCGCCGGATCCACGCCGGCGGTCAGGCAGAACGAACCGATGACCATCAGTCGCTGGATATGGTGCGCGTAAGCCGTCTCGAGCGACTGCCCGACGGAGTGGCGCAGGCAGTTCATCTTCACCTTGCCGGTCCAGAACCAAGACGGCAGCGAGAGCGTGTGCCCTAGCCCGTTGGCGTCGGCATAACCCGGCATCTTGGCCCAATAGACGCCACGTATGTATTCGCGCCAGCCAATGATCTGCCGCACGAAGCCTTCGGTGGCGGCCAGCGGATAACGGCGCGGGTCCTTCGCATGGGCCTCGGCCGCGGCCTGGGCGACTTCCAGGGGCGCGAGCAGCTTGACGTTCAGGGCGAAGGACAGGCGCGAATGGAAGAGGCGGTCCGAAGAGGTATGCATCGCGTCCTCGTAATCGCCGAACTCCGGCAGGCCGCGCTCGATGAACGCGTCCAGCTGAGCCAAGGCTTCCTTGCGGTCGCGAGGCCAAGGAAACTTATCCGCGCACGGCGACCCCATGGTCTTGACGCCCGCGGACTCGATCTCAGCCCAAAGTTTGGAGTGGTCGTGGGAGACATCCCAGGGCTTCGGCGGAGGCGGAGTCCCCTTCCACGGCTTACGGTTCTCCTTGTCGTAATTCCATTTCCCGCCGGCCGGCGTGCCATCCTCGTCCATCAGCAGACGCGTGCGCACACGCATCTTGCGGTAGTAGGACTCCATCAGCCAGCGCTTGGCATCCTTCTGGAAATGCGCGGCCACGCCCCCACGCCCGTCGAGGAAATGCTCGGAGCCCACGCAGGCCGTCACGAGACCGCATTCCTTGGCGAAGGCGCGCAGGTCCTGATCAAGACGGAACTCATCAGGTTCCTGATACTCGAAACGCGTGGCCTTGGTCGCGGCGAAGACCTGCCGAAGATTCGCGGCAAAGTTCTGGCGATTGTCTTTGTCGTTCAACCTGAAGTAACGGACCTGGTGCCCGGCCTTGGTCAGGATTTCGGCCAGACGGCGCATGCCCGCGAAGATCGCGATGACCTTCTGGGCGTGGTGGACGACGTAATCCGTCTCGGAGCGGACTTCCATGAGCACGTAGGTCACGGACGCATCCTTCTTGCCGAACCAGGAATGCTCCGGGTTCAGCTGGTCGCCGAGGATGAGACGGACGGTGTGGGACACGTCCGTAAGGGAGGACTAAGGCGTCGATTGGCAAGCGGGCGGGCTAATCCCATTGCCACCCTGAGGCCCTTACCCACATTCAGGGTATGGGAAAGTTCGCCCAAGTCGCGCTGATGGTGGCTCAGTTCGTAGCGGCGATCATCGGTATCTGCTTCGGAGGCGGCACAGTCCCCGACCTGGTCACCGCCGAGGGAAGCGATGACGTCGCCCGAGGCCACCGTGCGATGGCCATGCTCGGCGCCATGTTCGTCGGACTCTCCATCCTATTCGTGCCGTTAGCCATCGACCTCTTTTATCATCCGTTCATGGACATGTTCGGCCTCACGGCCATCCTTCTGGCCGCGTTTGCGGCTCCGTTCCTGATCTACATCCCGCTCAATCGACGTATCACCCGACTCGAACGCGAACGCGCCGAAGCGGCGAAGGCGTCCGCCAAGGAATCCTGAGCGGAAGTTTGCGCCTTCGACCGGTCCCGACTCCTTAGCCCTATGCGCGGAGTGAAGAAAACCGATCTGCCGACCAAAGTCTGTACGACCTGCCAAAGGCCGTTCAGCTGGCGCAAGAAGTGGGAGCGTTGCTGGGCGGAGGTCCGCTTCTGCAGCGACGCCTGCCGCAAGGGTACGCCACGCGGTAAGGCACCGAGGCATTGAAGAGTCCGCTTAGCGTAGTCGACGCGCCTAAGCGTCAGCCCCCGAGGGAGACCCGCTCGGGAGGCTGGCCGCCCGGACCAGAGCGGCTTTGTCGAGCATGATGACCGCCGGCAGGAAGATGAGAGCCTGCACACTGAAGATGCATATCCAGATCGCGAACTCACCAGGGTGCTCTGAGCCTAGAAGACAGTAGATTCCGTCCAAGCCGGGCACGGCCATCATCCCCGCGAGCCAACCCAGCGAACCAAGCAAAGCCCACGTCACCGCCACCCGGATAGACCAAGAAATCAGGCACAACCCCTGAGCAAGGCTCATCGCGACCCCGAACGCGATGACCCAAAAGTAAATTCCGAAGTAATTCGAGGCGTAGCAACCGGCGCAAGAGACCGGAACCCAGAGCCACCACCGGCAAACCCGACGAAGGCAGCAAGCCTGGGCTACGATCACCAGTAAAGCCAACACCAGCAAGGAAATGGTCTGACGCTCGAGGACGTAGTAAAAAGGAAGGCAGGCAGCAATCGCCAGGGCGTTATACCCCAACCAACGCTGGCTGATCCGCTTGCGCGTTTGCCGGTCATAAACTGGCGCCATTTCACTTTGATATCCGCCGACCAAGGATATGGCAAAGAGTATTGCTGGCGCAAAAAAGCCCGGGGGCACCGGGCTGATTTTCTGAGCCTCCGGGCCTCCGAGTCACTTATCTCTTACTTAGGTCCGCCCTGACGACGGGTACCCGGACGACCGAAGGGGCGGTAGTTACCCTGGGAGGCGCGGTAGCCGCCATGACGACCGCCCTGCGGGCGGCCTTCGCGCTCGCTGTGGTGGGCGCCGGCACGGGGATCCTGGTGACGCTGGAAATCTTCCGGGGTGCGGGCGGGAGCCTGCTGCGTGTAGTCGAAGCCGGGCAGCTTGCCGCAGTGGAGGTGCTTGCCGACGATGCGCTCGAGGCGGCGGAGCTCGCCGAGGTCCTCGCGCGTGACGAAGGTGATGGCGGTGCCGGTGGCCAGGGCGCGGCCGGTGCGGCCGATGCGGTGGACGTAGTCTTCGAGCTGGTCAGGGAAGTCGAAGTTGAAGACGTGGGAGATGCCGTCGACGTCGATGCCGCGCGAGGCGATGTCGGTGGCGACAAGGACGCGGATCTCGCCGTTCTTGAAGGCCTGCAGGGCGCGCTGACGCTGGCTCTGCGAACGGTTGGCGTGGATGGCGGCGCAGCTGATGTCCTCGCCTTGGAGCTTGCGGCAGATGCGGTCAGCACCGTGCTTGGTGCGCGCGAAGACGAGGACCATCTTGAGGGCCTCGTCCTTGAGGAGGTGATGCAGCATGACCTGCTTGAGGGCGCCCGGGCACTCGTAGAGGAGCTGGGTGACGGTCTCGGCAGGATTGGAGCGTCGGCCGACCTCGATGAGGGCGGGGTTGCGCTGATACTGCTTGGTGAGGGTCTCGATCTCGCGGGAGAGCGTGGCGGAGAACATCAG
>JACCEB011767423.1_pt1 | contig 19801 bp, 36 predicted proteins | sample 7454761 | NCBI WGS metagenome assembly JACCEB01 (sample SAMN15323454, study PRJNA562643) | freshwater metagenome | isolation source: river surface water | place: USA:Blue River Watershed | collected 2017-08-18 | reverse complement strand
CGCTGCCCTTTCACGGCAGTAGCACGGGTTCGAATCCCGTTGGGACTGCAATGCCCTGATGGCGCAATGGTAGCGCACCGCTCTTGTAAAGCGGGGGTTGTCGGTTCGAGTCCGACTCGGGGCTCCACGAGACTTAGCTCAGCTGGTTAGAGCAGCGGACTCATAATCCGTCGGTCGCGGGTTCAAGTCCCGCAGTCTCGACCAAACAACACCCAACAGAAAGAAATAGAAGTGGCCCCGTCAACAAAGCGAAGCTTATATAAAAGCATCAGCTGGCACTTTGTGCATATGTCAATCATTTCGACTACTGTGTTTATTTTGACTGGCAAGGTTGATTTAGTTGCCAGCATTGTCTCAATCCACGTAATCTCCGAGACTGTCATCTACTACTTGCACGAAAGAATGTGGGAGAAGCTATAACTGTCTCTCGGCGTGGCGGAATGGTAGACGCCCCTGACTTAAAATCAGGTGTCGCAAGACGTGCGGGTTCGAGTCCCGCCGCCGAGACCAACCCCTCGTAGCTCAGTGGATAGAGCAAAGGCCTTCTAATCCTTTGGTCGTAGGTTCGATTCCTACCGAGGGGGCTCTGGTAAAATTAAACAATGAAAGCTAGTGATCTCCCTGGCGAGCTTGATTCCGACTTTATGATTCTGGAAACCCGCTTGTCATTATTAGTAGACGCCTTTATTAAATTAGGCGAGTATAAAGGCCGTCGAGAGTTCTTTGACGTATTTAGGGAACTGCTTAATGAAAAAGAAGCTGCTGGTGACGAGATAGCAGTTCAAGTTTTAAACTGGGCATATATGGAGCTTGCTGACAGGATTCCTGTAGAATAGCTGAGTGCCACCCAAGAAACGCAAAGCAGCAGACGCCCCTATTGTTGTAGCTCCAGGGGAAGAGAAAGTCGTACCATTTGGATGGTGTATGACTGGACATCACGATGGATGTGTGATAACTTTCACTGGACATAGGTGTTCATGTGAGTGCCATAGGGAGAAAGAAAATGACAGCAGCCGAGAAGTATAACGAATATGGTGGCCCGCATGGGATGTGGGCTATGGTGGTTCTAAAGGATGGTCTTAGCTTTGAGGGGACAATTTTAGACGACAAGCTATCTGGCATCTACTTATTGATTGGTGGAGATGAAGATAGACTTAACATATTCCCATGGCACTCTGTATCAAGAGTGGTAGTTAGCTCACAGAATTAGGTAGTGACAATGTACGGCACAAACTTTAGGTTTTTTGAAGACAGTAAAAGTGGCGGAACTGGACAAGAATCATTTGTTCTAAACGTATTGAAGGAAAAAAAGAACGGCCACTATGTAGAGCTAGGTGCCTTTCACTCGCAAAATGGTAGCAATACTTGGCTATTAGAGACTGGCTACGACTGGTCTGGCTTAGCTTTAGACATAGTTCCAGCCTTTGCGGAAGAGATAAATGCCAATAGGAAGAATGGATGCGTTTTAGCAGACGCCACTACGTTTGACTACCGTAAGTATTTTGAGGAAAATAACTTCCCTAAACAGATCGATTATCTGCAGGTAGATATTGATTCTGGCTACGATAATCAGGGTAACCCTGTTGGTAACCCTAACCAAAGCTTGCTAGGTCTGATTGCTCTACCCCTAAACGTTTATAGGTTCACGGTTATTACATTTGAACATGATGGACTAAGCGACTATAAATCTGCTCCAATGCGGGACGCACAGCGCGAAATACTTACTAGCTTGGGCTACAAGTTAGTTCAGAGACACACTTTTGAAGACTGGTGGGTTGACGCTACGGTAATCCCATATCAGGAGTTTAAGGAGTACTTCTACATGGGAGCACCATAGTGCCGAACCCATACTTTTCTTACAGCGACAGCTTTAATCGATCAATCTATGAGAATGGTTTTAGATGTCACCCGTTAGATGTATCAGCTCATGTCAAGGGGGACTTGACAAATTCTTACTTGCTAAACTCTAGTGGGTATCGGTCTACAGAGTTTTTAGGAAGTGCCCAACTGGTGTCAGCTGGGTGCTCTTTTACATTTGGCTCGGGGGTTCCAGAGCATAAACGGTGGAGCTCGGTTGTAGCAACTTCTCTTGGCAAGAGCGAGCATAACTTAGGGGTTTGCGCCTGGTCAGCCCATGCAATTATCGAGAATATCTATGCTTACATAGCTAAATATGGAGCACCAGAAGTACTGGTATGCCTATTTCCAGAGCCGTCAAGAATGCCAGTGCCAACTGTTGAAGGTCTTATTGAGTCAGACGAAGGTCCTGCTACTGGGTCTGAGATTGTCAATGTAATGTTAGACCGATTGGAAGATGCTTCCTATCCGAATAAGCCTAAATACAGTAAACGCCCACACAAAGTCGATGATGTTATCCCTGTCGAGTTGCCGTTGTATTTCTACTTTAAATACATAAAGATGCTTGAAGCTTACTGTCAGACCCTAAATATAAAATTCCTATGGAGTACTTGGGATAGAAATTTGTCTGAGTTCTTGGAGACAGTCGACCATGGAACAGAGAACTATAGGTTTTTTGGCTTGTCTGGGTATGTCCCTATGGGATTCTCGAATATGTCGTGGGATATCAGCATAAATGGCGGAGGTATGACCGAGGATAGTTTAGAAGATAGTAAACGCCTCTACGATGGATGCCACGAACATCTACTGTCTGAAGATGGAGACAACTTCTACTTAGGTACCGACAGGAGTGGCTTAGTCCACTGGGGTACCCACAAACATGCCCATATAGCGGAGAACTTCTTGTCACTACTTGCTTAGTGTAAAATACTCTTGGAGGAGAGCCATGTCCGTAATTGTAAAGAACGATTTTATATCAGCTGAAGATATTTCAGGGTTGACCAATACCCTATACCCTCAGATTAAAGAGACTCCTAGACCTGGAGTTTTCTCTACTCTTGGCTGGCAGAATGCCCTTATGGCCTCCAAGGTCGGGTTTGAAATGAACTCTCAGGTAGACAACAATGATGGTTTAGTCACTAAAACCTTAAAGTCTATTCTCGTAGAGATGGGCAATCACTTTGAAGTCGAGGACCTAGTTCTAGTTAATGCTTTCTACACAGTGATGAAGCCTGGCAGTCAAGTAGGCCTCCACTGCGATAACTGCAACCTAGACGGATCTCCACTTGACCCTGATGTAGAAATCGAACCTAATGAGTGGTCTGCTGTTCTCTACCTAAATAACGCGGAATCCGATTTCACTGGCGGACACCTTGTATTTCCTAAGCACGACTTGGATTACTCTCCTAAGGCTGGAGACCTGGTTTATTTCAAAACCGATGTAGACCACGCTCATGAAGTTACCGAAGTTACTGGCGGGGAGAGAGTCTGCCTTGTGATATTTACTGGACGTAGATCCATCGTTGAGCAAGTTAGTGCTGATTTCTCTAATAGATAATTTAGATGGACCACATACACGTAGTTGCACCTGAGCCTCCTAAACCAGAGATGGCTCCATTTACTGCGGAAAAAATAGAAAAAATAGATGAGAATCTTTATAAATTCGAAAAGCTATCGTTCATCAACGATGAGTCGAAGGATACTATTTATCTTCCTGGAAAACATTTTCTAGGGACATACAATAACTACTATTGGCATTTTATCCATGAAGACTTGTCTTACTATGAGGCTACTAAACTTCAGGTACCTGACTTATCTCTATCTCTAATTGATTTTTTTGGGGTGATGCAGGATGAAAAGGCTGTCTTACCGTCTAATCAAGGTAAGTATCCATACATCGACTTTTTCCTAAAGCTCTACCCACAAAATGTCTACATCAATAGACAAGAATCTAATGTTGTGTTTGAAGAGGCGTACTATGTGCTGTCTGGTAGTGATTTATTCACTGACCCAGAGTTCTTTAAAGCCCATGGGGAGTTGCCAGTATTCTTCCACGAGCATCCTGGCTATAGCGACTGGTCTCCTAGGGTGTGGACTAAGCGCTCCCACTATGGTCCAGTTGGCATGGACATTCTGACTAAAAACCTGAAAGAACTCATAAAAGACGCGCCTATCAGTAACACAAATAAAATCTTTATTTCTAGAAAAGATGTAAATGCCAGACTGGCTGAGCTAGTGGATGCCCCTGAGTATGAATTCTTAGTGAAGGAAAGATTCTATAGGGACGAGTTTTTAGCTGACTATTTCGAGAAGCTAGGATATTCAGTTGTTGCTCTGGAAGATATCAGCTACGAAGAGCAACTTAGGTTGTTTAGAGATGCAACTCATGTTGCTGGTACTGTTGGTGCTGGCTTCTCTAAGCTACATATGTGCAGCCCTGGAACAAAATTTTACGAGTTACATGTAATTCCAATTTATGGATTTGACTACGGATACTACGAAGAGTATAGAAATTTAGATTACATCCCTATAGATCTTCGAGTAGTTGAAGAGCAGCGAACCCTAACCACTGATGAAATGTTAGAGGTGCTCTCTAGGTATGAATTTTAAGACTAGATTTTTTAACTCGATATCCGTAGAACCAGGAAATTCATCTGTTCTTAGAAAGACTTCAACAGACACAAAAAAGTTATTAGATGAGTATGAATACTGGTACTCACTTCCAGAATTACTAAAACCTTATTTTGTTCAACCATATGACTATGAAGAAGATCAAGGCATATCTAGCTACTTAATGACTAGATATGAATTTTCTAGTGCTGGGGAGCAACTTGCTTATGGACAAATGTCGATAGATAGCTTTTCAAAGCTCCTCGAAAAAGTAGAAGAGTTCAGGTCTATGTGCCCTGCAGTTGAAGTTCCTGGTGACTATCTGGTAACTAATAGATCGGAACTTATTCTCAATAAGACAAAGTCTAGATTGAAAGAGTTGCAGAGCTCGTCTTGGAGTATGTCTATGTACGCAAATAGACTCAAACGGATTGGGGCTGATCCAGAAACTTTATATTCTGACCTAAAAAATAGTGTCAAAGAAATGCCAATTGGGCGTATTTTATTGAGCCATGGCGACCTGACTTTGAGTAATATCTTGTGGAACTACGAGTCAGAAGAGATAAAGCTAGTAGACCCTAAGGGTAAATCATATATGTACCTAGACGAATACTACGATATCTCTAAGTTAAGTCAATCTATTCTTGGTAGGTACGAAGAAATAATCTATGGTAAATATCTAGTAGACTTTGACACGATGGATATAGTTTTCGAACGTCCACCAAAAACCGAATATCAACAAGTATTTTTACAATACTTACAGGAAATTGGCTTAAACGAGAAGCTTGTAAAAGTCTATCAAGCAAGCCTATTTCTTTCGATGTTGCCTATGCATCTCGAAGATCACCAAAGGGTTGCGGCTTTTCTGGTGAGCTGTAGAAAAACTTTAGACAGTATAGATTAGGATGGCCACGTTAGATGTTTATTAATTTAGTATTTCTAGCTGCTGGTAAGGGTACCCGTTTTAAGGATGACCCTAGATACTCCGTACACAAAACTGTTATTCCCGTTAAGGGAATGCCTATGATGCTTCAGTCCTACAAGAATCTGAAGCAACTACTACGCAGAGACCTAGGCCCAGACGACAACATAAGTCCAATTATAATTGTGACTGAGCAGCTTATGGATGAGTATCCAGAGCTAGAGGCTGAAATCGAAAAAGTAGAATCAGCCCCGCCTCTGAGAATCCACCGACAGAAGGGCTACTTCAACGGCCCTGGGCTATCCGCCGAGCCTATGCGATTTTTCATGGAGCCAGAGAAGCCAATCTTCCTAGCCAATGCTGATCAGTTGATTAAGGGAAAAATTCTTGGCCCGATTAAAGACGCTGTTGATGAGGGCTATGATGGTGTGCTTTTTTGCTTCAGCAGTACAGAGGACAGATACTCTTACGTCAGTGTAGATGAAAATATGGTAGCCACCGAAATGATCGAAAAGCAAGTAATTAGCGAGTACGCTAGCACTGGTCTTTGCTTTTGGACTAAAAGTGGCGACTTCTTCAAGAGTATTGACAGTATGAAGAAGGACCCAACCAAAGAGTTGTTTATTAGCGACATCTGCAACTATGCAATTTCAAACGGTAAAAAGTTTAAAGTAGTTATGGTAGACGCCTTTATTGATCTAGGAACTCCAGATGATTTAGATGTTCTAGATGAAAAGTGGGAGGCTACTTTTGGAAATTAAAAGATACGCGGTTTCAGTTCTTGGCTATGGCAAGGTAGGTAAGCCTTTAGTTGACTTGCTAGTTAAGAGCAATCTCCCGATTGACATAAAAACTGTAGCCGTTAAACACAAGCCTTCAGTAGAAAACCCAGAGCTGCCTTTTGGTAATTTAGAGGCAGCCATTAATAGCGATTCTGATTTATACATTGACTGCCTTCCCTACTCGGAAGAAACGTTATCTACGGTGTTTGCTCTAATCTCTAAAGGAAAAACTATTGCAACATGCAATAAGGAACTAGTAAACAAGCACAAGGTAGAGCTAGTTGATGCTGCAAAAGCTAGTGGCTCCAAACTGTACTTTAATGCTATTCCTGCTAGTTCAGAGAAAACTCCTTTTAGTTTTGTAAATTTAACTGAAAAAAATATCTCTGGATACGGAGATGAGCTGTATGAGTTTAGGGGGGCAGACGGAGACATAACCGCTAAATTCTTATACCAAGATGTGGTCCGTGCTCATCACAAATTTAACCCTGGATATGAAGACTTCCTAAAGATGGAAGAGGGTAAAAAGGCGCATGAGCGTCTCATGAAACTTCAAGAAGAAGCAAAGCTGAAAAATCTATCTATAGAAGAGCAGCCATGTGGCATTGAACCAAAGCTATCTAGTGATGGCTATTAGGAGATAACTATGTACCCGAAAATTATTAAAGATTTTGTGTCCCAGGATGGGGCAAAAACTCTTATTGATCTGCTCGATCCCATGACTGTTCCTAGTCCTAGGGAGGGTATAAATATTGCCCTTGGATATAGGGACTCTACTGAAGCTAGCAAAGCTGGAATTACCGAGCCAGTAATTGTAGGAATGCCAGCATCAGAAGCAAACGAGGCAACTGAGCTACTAACTGATGTTTTTAATCGAGTTAAAGCAAAAGTCGAAGAGATCTTTGGCCATGAGGCAGCTCTGACTCAGGGTAACTATCAGAATATGGTTATTGGCGGAAAAAACAATTTACACTCAGATACAACTGACCTTGATGGTAATCCACTGCAGCCAGACGGAACTCCAGAAGAGATGGAATGGAGTGTGCTTCTATATCTAAATAACCATGGAGTTGACTTTGATGGTGGAAGTATTTTATTTCCTAAACAGAATCTTGAAATTTTCCCTGTTTGTGGCGATTTAATTGTTTTTCCTGGAGACTTTGAGCACATCCACGAAGTCCCTGCTGTTACACGTGGTGAACGTAAAAATCTAGTGTTTTTCTATGGTAGACCAGAAAATATTGGATCATCTGATAAAAACTTCTATGTTTGGCAAGACCAGCCTCCTCAGGAGTGATTGTGTCTGATTACCAAAATCTTAAGGAAATCGTTGAATCGGCTTTAGAGAACAATAAGAACCTAAAAGCCGCTGATGCTTGGCCAGCAGCACTAACCCTAGATGAGATTTTTTCTGTAGGTGCAGCATATCAAGAACTATCATCAGACGTAGATCACGGGACCACTTATTCCTTAAATTCACTAAGGCATAGAAGCAAAGAGTTTGGCAGTGCTGACGTTCTATTTTCTGGATGCTCTATAACTTATGGTTGGGCCTTAAACCTAGAACAAACCTGGGGACATAGAGTAGCTCAGGAATTTGGTTGGAAGTATGATTTGATGGCATTCCCTGGTGCTTCTACTCCTAAGATTGTGAGAAAAATACTTAGGTACCTAGCTAGTTACGAACATAAACCAAAATATATATTTTGCCTATTTCCACCATCAAATAGAGTTGATAGCTACGCTAGTGATTATCTAACCAATCCTGGATACATATTAGAGAATACTCTGGAAATTAGGGATGAGACTCTAAAGACTGTAGCTACATATAGAGCAGCAGATGAACGAGTAAAAGAGAATAAGATTCTAACAATTGCCCATAACGACCAGACGTGCCTCAATGCCATAGCAACTCTAGAGACTGTATGTAAGTTGGTAGGAATAAAACTAATATGGGATAGTTGGGATGCTTCTGGGCACTCCAATCTTTCCAGTGTTTATGAAAAGTTCTACGAAAACTATCTAGGATCTGATGTAGACGGTCAAGAGTTTTTTGACGACAAAATATACAAATGTCACTCTGAACTGTCTCAGGAAAAATATTTCCACTCTGCACATGACGGGGAACATTACGGTGCTCACTACCACGCTCATGTTGCGGAAGCGTTTATATCTAAAATCAAAAAACTAGAGGAGAGGGATATTAATGTTTCTTAGTGTTTGCATTCTTGGACTAAATGAATACTCGAAAAAAGTAGTCGCTGAGTATAAAAAGTTGAATGGATACGGCGACAAGTTTAGAGTTCACTGTATTCATGTCACTGACTTGTCTTCCCATTTGAATGATATAACTACCAGAGAATACACCGTAATTGGGTCAAATGAGTCATCTCCTATTCAAGCTCTAAAAGATGGAACAGAGATGGATGACGATCTTATGGTCCCTATAACGGTAGACGATGACTGGTTACTTCAGTCTGACGGGCATGATACCGTTCTTCTTGCATCTGAAGAGTATCAGAGTCTGTATGATTCTCTGAAAGAGAAGGGATACCTGGCTCTTTCTTGTGTAGAATACAGGGAAGATGAAGTAGTTGAACTATTTAAGTCAACAATAAATAAAAGGATTCCTGTACTCTAATGACCTCTGAAATTAAATTTCGCAGCGATATGACCGTAGAACTAGTCAACTCGATGGCTAGGGATTCTGATGTTGCTATGGCTGCTCGAGTCTCTACTGTTAGTGGAAATCACGAGAAAATCGTGGACTTAGAAAAAGATGCTGGCCTCATCAACTACCTGATGCGTGATAGGCATGGTTCCCCGTTCGAGCACAACGCTTTTACCTTCTATATCGAAGCGCCGATCTTCGTGTTCCGCGAGTTCATGCGTCACCGCATTGCGTCCTACAACGAGGAATCGGGTCGCTACAAGGAGCTGAGCCCTGTTTTCTATGTCCCTGGCGAAGACCGTAAGCTTAAGCAGGTTGGTAAACCTGGTGCTTATGTTTTTGAAGACGGAACCTATGACCAAAAGATGATGGTACCTGCTTCAATTAGACGCGTTAACACTGAAGCCTACAATGCATATAAGAAGATGTTAGAGTCTGGCATTGCTAGAGAGGTGGCTAGGGCGGTTCTCCCAGTTAATCTCTACTCAAGCATGTACGTCACGATGAACGCTAGATCTTTGATGAATTTCCTATCGCTTCGTACCCAGCGTGAAGGCACTCACTTCCCATCCTTCCCGCAACGGGAGATCGAAATGGTTGCCGAGAAGATGGAAGAGTTCTTTGCGGAGAAAATGCCTATTACCTATGAGACATTCAATAAGCATGGTAGAGTTGCCCCATGAGTTTAAACGATTTTGACAATGTGGACATCAATCTTGACGACGAAGAGTTAGTTGAGCTGTCCACGTTTTCGACGTTTGAGCCAGGGGACTTGGAAGTATTTGAAATTAATATTGCCAAAGCAATACTGAAAAAAGAAGAAGCTTACAAAGCTATCGACGCTCTTGTTGATTCTGCTGGAGAGTCTTGGTTTGAGCTTGGAGAGAAGCTCGCAGAAAAAAGATTTTTCGACATACTTGACAAATTAGAGAACAGTCTGCTAGATTCTGAGGAGGACGCCATTATGACGATCCACTTAATAAGGAAGATGGTAGAAAACGATGAGCGAGAATAACGAGTTTAAGTACTCCAACGATCAGATCGCGGACATTTACGCGAAGTTAGAAGTAGCCAAGATGCTCATGAAGATGGGCTCTGATATGGCTAAGCAGGCAGAGACCGATATCAAGTTTTATCGCATGACCAACGCTGTTGGAGATGACGATGGACGAGACTAAATCTTGGCAAGAAGAACTTAACGATAAGCGCCTAAAAACTGAGGGCTGGTATGGGTGTATCTCGCCTGATGGCTGGAAGTGGATTATCGAAGATGCTGACAGGATACTGGCGAAGCTGGATCCTGATTACGAGATTCACCAAATCAAGGAGAAGTTCGGAACACTTCGTTACTACTACGGAACCGTGGCTGATCGAGATACGCAAGAAATAATGGACGCTGTGCTTGATAGGGCCGAGCGCCTTTCCAGCAAAACTTGTGAAATATGTGGAAACTCCAGCGGCATGTCTAACCCTGCTAAAGGCATTAAGTATGACCCTACTGCCGTGCTTAAATCTACTGGTGGATGGTACAAGACTATCTGCGATAGCTGTGACACCGAGGGTCGGTACGTTAGCGTAGACGCCCTTAAGAACAGGGCACAGTACGGCGACCTAGAGTTCTATGCTGATAAGGCAAGGGAACAAGTCCAAGAAGGTCAGGATATTCTGGACGTGTTTTTGAAGATTGCAAAGAAGGATTTGTTGGAGGAGTAATGCCTATTCACGTAGATATTCGAATTAATCAAGAATTAATAGAGACAGTTCACATTGGGCGACTTGAAGGTGGCGTTGAGGCTGACGATGTCAATCTCTATGTTGCATGCCTTGGAGACGAGCCTCTGAGGGTTGATGATTGGGTAGCGCGTGGAGTTCAATATAAGCACCGCTATGGTGATGGGGCTTTAGTGTGCGTACGCAAGGCGTTGGACTCCCTTGAGATTCAAAAAACCTGTAAGGAGAGAGAATGACTCCAGAAGAGATCTCAAAGATGATGGAAGCTGTTCAGGTGTATGGAGAGCTGCTTGGCGGTATGAAGAAAAAGTTTATCGCCGAGGGATTTTCTGATGACACCGCGGAAGCTTTAGTTGTAGAAATTTTAAGAAAGATGAGCTGATGAGCTTTGAGAGATTTAGTAGCTCAGATGTTTACATCTTTGAGCACGTTAATGGATTTATTGAATGCTGCGGGTGTTGGCTAGCTGATTGGGACACTGAAGGATTTCCACAACTTAAAACTCCTCGTGAAGCGTTAGCGCATCTAGACCGTCATGAAGAAGTTGGGCATGACATTGGTGGCGCTCGTCGTCGTATCGAGAAAGAGTATCCCGACTTAGATATTGAAATTGAGCCTTATGTTAGAACTCCTGAAGAAGAAGCGAGACACGAAGCGCTTTTTAAGAGAATGAAAGAGGCATATGATGCCAGCCAAAAAGACGCATAGTGTCAGCGAAGTAGACGCGCTCACTGCAAGTGCAACGCTAGACGGCTATGTTGAGTGCTCTAGTGTTGTTCATGAAACAATGAACCAGATGCTAGGCAATATCAACGGCGTGATTTCCATCTACATGGCTCATGATCTTGGTAAGTATGTGGATAGAGTCAAAGAGCTTGGTTTGATGTACACAACTATCCAGGCATTTGCTGAGCTATTCGAAACTAACTATTTTGAAAAGCTAGATGAACTGAAGGAATGCGCTGAAACCGAAGCGGAGAATGCAGCAAATGATAATTAGAACCGAGAGTGGGTCTCGTTATGAGATTGATGACCACGGAATTTGTAAAAAGTTTGACAGCGATGGAAATGCGATAGACGCCTTTAAGGTCTTTTTTATGAAGGCTGTACCAACTACAGTAACCCAATTGGGCGACGTGTGGGACTACCCTAATGGTGATCCTCAGGTTGGTATGCTTCTGTATATCGGAGGTAAAGATGGATGGTGGCTCAGCACTGAGGTCGTATCAATCGAGGGCAATTTAAATGATAAGTAAAGAGACCCTAGACAAAATTGCAGAGATTACTCGTCTGCATGACGAGGCATTCTGGCACTTGCACCAGTTTGATGGCCACGCTAAGAGTAGCGATGGCTCTGTTCAGTTACACATAGAGTTTGGAAATGTATGGGAACGACAAGAGGGTCCAGTAGATCCACGTGTGAGCGTGGCCATTTATTCGTATGTAGTTGCTTCGAATACCCCGTCCTACCCCAACTTCGGAGAGAGAAACCATTACTTCGAGACGGTGGACGAAGCACTCCAGGTGATGACAGAGTGGCACAGAAAGGCGATGAAGTACAATCCCAGCGAGGATGAACTTCGCGAAATGGACAACTTTGCTGCAGAGATGTGGGACTTGATTAAAGATAGAACTACCGTTATGGAAATCATTGACGGTGAATCAGTTCAAGTTTGGCCTCCAGAAAACTTTAGAGATAAATCAAACGGCGAATAGTATGTGGGCCATATTCTCTGATAGAACTCCGATTTTCTATAGTGAAAACTTAGAAGATCTCCAAAGAACATGTGAAGAGATCAACTTAGCACTAGGCTATAAATTGGAAATCAGAGAATGGAGCAAGAATGGCTGATTGGGAATTAACTTCTGAAGATTACCAAACCATGTGGAATGAATGGTATGAGGATTATGGAATCAAAGAATTTATAGAGTTCTCTGATGAAAACTGGGAGAAGGTTCAGAAAATGGACCCGCACTTGGTATGGACTAATCACTCAACGTGTGAGGATGAGCAGGTATCTGCTGGAGCAAGTCTTTTCAAAAACAGCTGCTGCTGGGATACTTTTGGCTGGTATATTGCTTCAGAGGCATGGGAGGGCGATCCAGATAATCACTATGAGAGCATCAATGCTAGTGCCTACCTCCCTTGCCCTAAATGTAATCCAGATGGAGAAGATGATGGGGTTGAGGGTTGCGACGAGCCTGACTGCGACGGAACTGGATTTATAAACTACTACTTTGATTAGGGGTTATCGTGCCTTGCGAACAGCTCGATGAAACTACTTGGATAGATGATTACAATCATGTAATTGTTAAAGTTCATAGGGAGTTCCAGTGTGAACACAGAAACTGCCCGCTACATAATCCATCAAATCATATTATGTTAGGCTTTCCACAGAGATGGAGAACTGACAGGCATATGATGGAACGAATGTGTCCTCATGGTATAGGTCATCCAGATCCAGATGACATAACTATAGACAAGACTCATGGTTGTGATGGGTGTTGTGTAGAAGGGTAGTATGAGCTACGAAGACGGGTATGAAAAGATAGAAATTTCTGATGAAGATATTTCAGCTATTCAAAGAATAATCATTGAAGGATTTATCCGAGACGGAGAATTTAAGGCTCGCGCTGCTCTAATTGAGCTACTTCAAGAAGATGTGGCAAACCACCTTAAAGAGGCTGGCGATGATCCAAATTTAGATTGGATTGATGGTGTCAGATATGCTATCCATACTATTAGGGAAGCTAACCTCTATGGAGAAGAATAACAGGAATCTGTACAGATTTGAGTATTACGAACCCTTAGACGAGTGTAAGTATGTTGACTGGGTTTGGCTAGAACCGCACGAAGTTTCCGAATACAATTCTGGAAATAACACCACTAAGTTTAGAGCAGCTACTTCTGAAGAGGAAGAACTGTATAACGAAGCATATGCAGATGGTTATGGGATGGCTGCAGCTTTAGAGTTTGAATCTAACTACAACGGCGTAACTTTTAGGGTAGAGTTAGATAAGATAACTGAAGACTTTTCCTACACTAAGATGTTTCAGTGTGCTACTTGCAAAAACCACAAGGATTTCGAGACGGAAGTTGCAATGGCAAATGGCTTCTATTTAACGGAGCTACGAGGAGAAAAGAATGACGTTCTTTGGCATGTTTGCTACGAATGCGCTATGCTCAAATTAGAAGTCGATGGGATTGAACTTGACATTACGGAAGAGGGCGAAACTAATAGCTGAGCCATATATTGCTCAGTATGAGAGATCGCCTCTATTGGTTAAAACTGCTACCTGGATTTTGATAGCCCTGATATTGCTTCCTGATCCATTTGACTGGTTTCCTGGAATAGCTTTTATGGATGAAATCCTGTATGCTTCTATATTGTTGCACATCCTCCATAAGTATGGTGCACTTCCAGACGAAGATAAGAAGAGTGCAAAAGACTTGGTAAATGAGATCCTAGGGAGAAAAAAGTAGATGGATATCGAAGAATTCAAAGAAGTATCTAAGCCGTTCTATAGCGAGACTTACCAAGTTCTTGTTAAGAAGCAGATGGACTACGGACCATTCAACATTGCTCGCTCTCCAGGTGGACCACTAAACGGTCTTAGAGTCCGCATGCATGACAAGCTTGCACGAATTAATCACCTGATTGACAATGGTGCCACCCCTGAAAACGAGAGTTTGCGTGATTCATTCCTAGATCTTGCGAACTATAGCATAATTGCAATGATGGTAATTGACGAAAAATGGCCAAGTGAGTGAAGAAGAAGCTGAAAAGTTTCGTCAAGAGGGCCGTGAAGAGGTCCTTAATTGGCTAGTTCGTCGTGAAATTGTGAACTATAGCATACCTGATAATGAATATTTTATGTGGGATAGCTATAAGAGCTTACTAACGATGTTACCTTGGCGAAGAAATCAAGAAAAATAGTCACTGATAAAATTGTCGTAGGTTTCTATTAGGAGTTATCTATGACATACCACCCGCCTATGTTTGCTAGCCAAGCTGAAGAGCAGAAGAAATGGGATGAAGGCTTTAAAGCTGGAATTGGTGAAGTTCTACATGAACTAGAAGGCGCTATTGAAAGTGGCGAAGATTTAGAGGGCCCAACCAAGCAATGGGTATCTGAGTTTGCCGCAAAGCTTCAGCGTAAGTATTTATAGGGAGTCCTCGTGGGGACACCCTTTACTGCAAATGACGTCCCCGATTTATTAGACACCTATGTGCACTTTGCTGCACCCAAATTTTGGTCAGACCCTCCCTGCCTTAATGGAATTATTAGGTATGTCGAGAAGTCTATGACCCCTAGTGTTGTCTATCTAGAGCCTTATGGGCTAAACTATTTGATACGTGTTGATGTAAACTGTTACAACATAACCGAAAAGATAGAGGAACATGAGCAGCATTCGAGCCACTGAGCGCCAGATGCGCAAGCTCCAGCAGCAGCGCCATTTATATGACATTAAGCTTATGGTCCTAAATAACCCATTATTTAAGAACTTGAGTGAGCGTGACCAAAAGAAACTGGTCAAGCTAATCTACAAAGCTGAAATGATGGAGGTCTTCATGCGAGACCGACAAATCATGCGTATCAACGACTCCTTCGAAGAGATAGTCGAAAATGTCGCAAACATGTTAAATGATGCTCTAGACCGTGATGAAGACGACGATTTTGACGGTCCAGACCGCAGAAAAGATTTTTAGAAATTAACTTGACAAATTAAGTTTTGTGGTATAGATTCTTTCTCGTGACGAGATGAAAGGATCTCAAATGAACAAGCTAACTGCAGCTCTAGCTGCAATTTCACTATCTACTGGCATTGCCCTAGCTGGGGCTCCAGCACAGGCTGCCACGGGCTCTCAGGCAGTTGCAGACGTAAGTGCCTACTATCGAGTTGATCTTGGCTACAAGGTCGGCTGGAAGGTTCCTACGAACCGTTTAAATATCACTGGATACACTGTCACTGCCAACAACGGTAAGACTTGTATTGTGCGTGGTGCTACGGCTAACCAGTGTACTTTCCCTGCTTCCACTCTTGGATACACTGGAAGCTTCAATTTCACCGTAACAACTAATCTGCTGTCAGGTATTGGTGGAGTGTCAGATGCCTCTAATACTGTGGGTGCTCGTAGCATCCCTAGTGCACCACTGGCAGTATCCTCTGAGACTATCTCGGATACTGAGATTTCAGTTGCTTGGGTGCCAGCTTCTGGCACTGGAAACCTCCCCCTATATGGATACGAGGTTACATATTGGAAGTCTGACCAAAATGGCCAACCAATTACTTCAACTAAGAAGAGCGTAGTTGTAGCTCAGGCTTACACTAACTTAACTGTTACTCCAAGCACCATGTACATCATCAACGTTGCTTCATGTAATGCACTTGGATGTAACTCAGCTAATTACTGGACTCACACTGCAACCACTCCGATTACCGCAGAAATCGAGTCAATCAAGTTCCCTACTGTACTTGGTGGAGGCTCTGCAGACACTACTTGCTTTGACAGCATCTATGACGCTAATAGCGGTGAAACTGCACTGGGTGCTTGCGGAACTGTAGTAGCTAATCCTGCAACATACCCCGTAGTTGTCCCATCAGCTACTACAGCCCAAGATCCAGTTCTAGCAACTAAGTTTGCTCAACGGGCTGTGTTATCTCGATTTATGTCTTCATACTCGTTGACAACTTGGAAGCCTATTGGCATCAGCTGGTTTGCTAATTTAACTGCTGACAGCAAGTCATTCACCCTAGGGTTTACAACTCCAGTAACCATCTACAGCAAAACAACCGCTATTTGTGAGGTAGTTGGCCCTAAGATTGTTTTGAAGGCCGTAGGTAAATGCTCGATTGAAGCGCAGGTCGCTGGAGACAATACTTGGTTGCCTAGCAATATTGCAAGTGCAACCTTGACAGTAACAAACTAAACGACAAAAAAGAAAGCCCCCTGTGATTAGCAGGGGGTTTCTCTTTACCTTGTCGGGGTTAGTCTAAGAAAGCCCAGGTCTTAGGTCCCACGATTCCGTCAACTAGTAGGCCATGCTTCTTCTGAAGTGCTTCAACCGCGTCATGTGTTTTAGGGCCAAAGACTCCATCAACTTTAATGTTTAGTTGCTGCTGAATGAACTTAACTGGCTCTCCTGTAGATCCCTTTTGGATGTAGTGACCTGGATATCCAGGGTTAGCCATCTTTGCAACTGGTGTTGGTTTAGCTTCAGCTGAAGTTTCCTTCTTAGCCTTATAAGCTGCCTCTACCTTGGCTGCTTGCTCCTCGGTGTGTTCTGGGGCCTCTGCAACATTGTCGTCGTCTGGAGTAGCTGCAGGGGCTGCTGCAAGCTCCTTCTCTTGGGCAATAAGTGCCTTGAAGAACTTAACTGCATTTACGAATCCTGAACCGTCAGCTGACCAGCCGTGAGTCTTACCAGCCCACATCTCCCAGTGAAGGTGTACGCCAGTTGACATACCAGTGGTTCCCATAATTCCTAGGACGGTTCCAGCTTCTACCTTCTGGCCCTTCTTAACTTTAATCGAGCCATCCTTAAGGTGAGCGTAGAGAGTGGTGTAGTTCTTGCCGTTAATTTTGTGAGCAAGAATTACATAGTTACCAAAGCCACCACCTGGAGCAGTTGACTTGGTTGCTTTAAGAACCTTGCCCGCATATGGTGCTTCGATGTAGTGTGGACCCTTACCTAGTCCGATAATGTCAGCACCGTTGTGGTGCTTCTTGGTCTTCTGAACTGGGTGAATTCTCCAGCCCATTTCGCTGGTGATCTTCCAGTCTTTGCCAAGCTTTCCATCAAGTGGATATTGTGCCTTTGCCATATTTTTTCCTTTGGGATTTTGTTACTTCAATTTTACCGCGGTAGTTTTGCTGCTAGTTTTTGTTTGGCTGTCTCGTGACATCTAGTATTTATGTAGCCTCTTTGGTAGGCCATAAACTCTTGCCTACGACGTTCGTAAGCTGCAACCCTGGGATAAGGATTCTGTGGTGATCTTAGTGGGATTAAGGCATAGTGAGCCTTAGCCGCAGCGTATGCCTCTTTTCGCAGGGCTGGCGTTTCTGCCTGGAAGAAATACACCAGGTACCAGAAAAGGCGGGAGAGTCCTCTCATGAGGCTAATTTTACCCGACTTATTTATAGGTGATTAGGGTAGCTTTGTCCAGATTTTATTCTCTGGCTGAAGTGACCACTTAACGGTTCTCTCCAGGGCATCTTCAAAAGATACAGGCAGAGTCCACCCCCATCTTTGGAGGTCTCCTCTGTCTAGTCCGTAGCGTAAATCATGACCTGGGCGCTTACCTTCTACATCCTGGAAATCAGTCCAGTCACCCTCTAGTCCCATAATCGAGGCAACTAAGTTAACCATCTCTTCGTTAGAGACTTCATTGTCGCCAATTACGTGTAATCTTTGAGGTCTAGCTGCACCTTGCGATCTACGCCATGCGTGTTGGTCGTAGCTGTTGATGATGAACAGTAATGCATCTGCGTGGTTAATTGCATGTAGGTAGAATCTACTACCCGACACCCACTTACCATCCACAAGTCTTGCGTGAACTGGAACTTTAGTCCCAGCGCTTAAGTGTCGAATAATCTTTGCAACAAACTTCTCTGGGTCTTGGCGCTCGCCGATATTGTTCATTGTGTTGGTGATGACAACTGGAACGTCGTAGGTTCTCCAGTATGAGATTGCAATGGCTTCTTGAGCAGCCTTAGAGGCTGAGTAAGGATTTGAAGGAATGATTGAGTCATACTCGACGTGCAACTTTCCATCAACTGTTGGGCCATAAACTTCATCAGTGCTTACCTGAATGAACATCTTCAAATCTGGAAGAGTTCGTGCGTAGTCAAGCATCGATGTAACCAACATGACATTGTTCTCGATAAAATGTCTAGGGTCTTGAATGCTTCGGTCAACATGTGACTCGGAAGCCATGTTGATAATAAAATCTATCTCGCCAATCCTATGTGCAGTAACTGGATCAATAGGTGCTGCCAAATCGTGGGAGATTACCTCTACTCGGCTGCGCTTGTCTTCATGCTTGTCTAGTATTTCTCTAAGTCTTGCACTCATGCCTTTGTGGCGGAAGCTTTCTATACAGACAATCTCGAAGTCTGTTTTCTCTAGAAAGTAGTCTAGAGTGTGGTGACCAATAAAGCCACCAGCACCTGTGAGTAGGATACGGGTCATGGTAGAATCCTAACATGAAAACCGCTGTAGCCATCTGTTTAGATGCAAATTATTTGGAGCCTGCGGCAGTATTTTTAGAGTCATTTTCTGAAAATTATCACTATCGCTACGGTGTTGATCTGGTCTGTGTTATGCCAGAAGAAGACGCTCACGCTTTTTCTGAGCTTGAGAGTATGGTTAAGCTAGATCTAAAGCTAACCCTTAAGCTAGTTAAAGTGCCTAAAGATAAGTTCTCGTGGTTGAAAGAACTTTACGTAAAAGAGAAGCATTTCCCTGCTAGTGTTTGGCATCGTTTATTTCTAGGTTCAATCCTGGAAGACTATGACAAAGTTATATATTTTGACACTGATATTCTTATTGTTGACGATGTTCAGCCAATCTTTAACTACCCAATGTACGGGAAGCTTATGGCTGTATATGATGCAAATATCGGTGTTCCTTATCTATACAACGTACATCGTGGTCATATCTCTCATTTTATTAGTGGGATGTTTATTGCTGATTTAAATTGGTGGAGAGACTCTGGTATTGAGAAAAAGTTTGAAGAGGACATTAAACAAAACGGCCCTCATGAACTTATGGATGAGTATCTTTTAAATAAATATGCAATTGCCGATTGGCACGCACTACCTACAACTTTTAACTTCTGCTTCTTTAACTTTGATGCATATGGAGTTCCGAATTGGGATTCGTCTGGCTTACCTCTACATTTCAAACATGCTATTGCAATTCACTATGCTGGGCCTATTAAGCCTTGGAATTTTAATGAGATAGCTGGAACTGATGAGTCGAAGCTAGGCGCAGAATGGCGTAAACGCAGGGATGCGATTGTAAACAGAAACCCCCGTGACATTAATCACGAGGGTCTGCCTGTAGAAGATTAGTATTACTCTTTATCTTCTTTCTCATATCTAAGCGGGAATGTGATTACCCAAACTCCTAGGGTTACCCAGATAAGCATGCCAACAATTTCTTTGGCTGAGCCTTCTAGTACTACCCATGCTACGAACATGCCGAGCAGGGTCCATGCCT
>JACCEB011664913.1_pt1 | contig 19806 bp, 22 predicted proteins | sample 7454761 | NCBI WGS metagenome assembly JACCEB01 (sample SAMN15323454, study PRJNA562643) | freshwater metagenome | isolation source: river surface water | place: USA:Blue River Watershed | collected 2017-08-18 | reverse complement strand
GATTTCGCATACTGACTCTAAAATGTCTAAATTATTTTTTTTTGCTTTCTTGTAATAAATATTGAATTTGCTTGACTCCATTATATTTTACCTAAATTAAAACTTTTAGGTATAATGAACTAATATTGGGGGAACTACGTTCCCCCATGCCCCTCCTTTAATTCAGGAGGCGACAAACTTGCCAACCATATTCAATTTTTCTTTTGGGTTTAATAAAGACATAAGCGTCCAAATAACATAAATGTCGTTTCTCTACAATATTTATTATCTTAATCTCCCATATAAAATATGACACTTGAATTAAAAAAGTTCGATATGCGAACTATTACATTTGATCCTCGAGAGAACAAGGGTCCTGTTATTGTGCTTATTGGACGTCGTGATACTGGTAAAACATTTTTAGTAAAAGATTTGCTCTATCATCATCAGGATATTCCAATTGGAACCGTTATTTCTGGAACTGAAGCCGGAAACGGTTTTTACGGAAAGCTGGTGCCAAAGCTCTTTATTCACGAAGAATATAATACTATTTTAATAGAGAATGTTCTCCGACGACAGAGAACTGTTATGAAACAATGTCAAAACGAAATGGAAACATACAAGAAATGTTCAATTGATCCACGCACATTTGTGATTCTTGATGATTGTCTCTATGACAACAGCTGGACCAAAGATAAGTTAATGCGTTCCTTGTTTATGAATGGGAGACACTGGAAAGTGATGCTTATTATCACGATGCAATACCCATTAGGTATTCCACCAAATCTCCGCACCAATATAGATTACGTTTTTATTTTGCGAGAGAATTATTTGTCAAATCGTAAGAAGATTTGGGAAAACTATGCGTCAATGTTTCCGACATTGGAATCTTTCTGCACGATTATGGATCAAACCACTGAAAATTACGAATGTATGGTTATATCCAACAACGCAAAGTCAAACAAGATCAACGATCAGGTGTTTTGGTATAAGGCAGCGGACAGACCAGACTTCAAATTAGGTGCCAAAGAGTTTTGGGAACTTTCCAAGAATATACCAGATGATGATGGAGAAGAATATGACCCACATGCGAAGAGAAAACAAAAGGGAAACAATATTACAGTAAAGAAAACAGGTGGAAATGGAAAGCAGTGGTAAAATCGGTTCTGAAATCTTGCTTATCCAAATTGATAAGCAAGATAATAATTATAATCTTATTTCTGAAATCTTGCTTCTCCAAATTGAGAAGCAAGATAATAGTGGTAAACTTGCTTAACCAATTTTGCTTAATATTTATTAAGCAAAATGTCAACAATAAAATCGCACAAATAACAATATAAACTGTTTTTTTTCTATTGTATATATGACAAAAATAATTGGAATAATGCCCATTGCTGGCACCGCATCACGAATGAAGGGTTTGCCAAAGTTTTTACTACCAACAGCAACCAATACAACCCTTATTGATAACGCAATTTCGATATTTAAAAACAATAATATAAATACTCTATACGCAGGAGTATCTGACGCAAATAATTATTTACTACAAAATTACACATCTTTCAATAAAGTAGTTGTAAATACAAAAACAATGGCAGAAACAGTAAAACTGCTAACCGATGTAACCGATTTTGAACACGGAGATGAACCATATAATTTAGTATTAATAATGCCAGACACATTTTTCACAATAAGAAATGAGTTAAATGTTGCCAAAGAACATTTAGAAAATGGAGCAGACATTGTTTTAATATGTTGGAAAATAAAAGATTATCAAATTGGAAAAGTCGGACAAGTAAAAATAGAGAACGGCAATGTATTGGATATTATTGACAAAGATCCGACTTGTCTTTATCCATATTTCTGGGGAATTATTTGCTGGAAAAACACTATGAATCAAATAATTGACCCAGAATGGCAAACAATTGGTAATATGGTTAACAATTCAAATAACATAACAATAAAAGCGGTAATTTCTGAAAGCACATATTATGATTGTGGAACATTTGACGAATATTTACGCATGATCCGTTCATAAATAAAGTTTTTATAGAAAAACAATCTATAAAAACTACCAATAACCATATTATATGAAAAAACGCGTAGGATTTTTATTTTCAGGCCAAATCCGGTCAAATGGACTAAGTCCCAACAGAAATGACACTACTATATTAGATTCAATAACCCAATTCATTTTAAACAGTCAATTTACAGAGAAATATGACTATGACATTTTTATTTCAACGGATAATATTGATATTGAAAAGGCAAAAACATTTTTTGGTTACCATCTGAAAAATATTAATATTACAGAAAACAATTGGTTTCATAATCCAATAAAAACAATGCCAAAACCTTTTGCTAATTATTACACAGAGTATACAAATAAAGTTTTCAAAGACTATAGTCCACATTTTAATTCATTATATCAATATTACCGAATGCAAATGTGCTATCTTATGTTGAAGAACTACCAACAAGAAAGCAACATAAAATATGATTATTATGTAAGAGTCAGATTGGATTCTTTAATTATTCAGGATTTGTATCCAGTTTTTGAATATTTGGAAGAGAATGTTGAAAAGTCGATTTTTATTGAACATGAGCAACTAATGATTATAAAACCAGGCTTAGAAAACATATTTAATTTGATAGAATATTATGGAATATATGAAGAGCCAATTCAAACTAAGAAAGCAATTTATTTGTATTTAACAGCTGGAGATAAGTTAGAAAATGAAACTACTATGAAATACTGTCCAGAAAAACAATTTATAGACCATATTTATTACACATTGTTGGAACTATCAAATAAATCTTTGTTAAACGAAGGCACCAAAGGCACCGACTGTATTCTTCATTGGTTTAATTCAGTATGCGGTGTAAAATATCCAAGTTTTAATGTTTTATATAGAGAAGACGGGTCTTATGGATATATTAATAAACCTATTGTTCCAATCCACAATATAGAATATATTAAAACCCAAATGAAAAAAGATTATATAAAATATAAAAATAGCACAACTATAAAAGTTCTTTTTATAAACCATAAATTGAAGAGATGTGGCGTTTATCAATATGGAGTCCGTCTCTATAACATATTGAAAAAATCTCAAAATGTGGAGTGGGTTTTCAAAGAAGTTGACTGTTATGAAGAATATTTGAATGAACTAATAAATGATTCATATGAAGCAGTATTTTACAATTATCACCCAGATATAATGAAATGGTTAAATAGAGAAAATATTCCAAAATGTATAAAAAATATTGGTCTACAACATGACTTAGTAGAGAATGACATTTTTGACATAACTCTTCGTTTAGACCCAACACTTGTTGAAAGAGAAAATCGATTTAATATTCCACGACCAATATTTGAAAATATAAATAAAACACATATTTCAAAGTCTGAAAAGTTTTCCGACTTTTTGAAAAATGGAAAAGAAAGTGGTTTGCCCATTTTTGGTTCTTTTGGATTTGGATTTAAAAGAAAAAACTTTGACAAAATTGTAAAATATGTTTGCGCAAATTATGACGAAGCAATTATAAAGTTTGTAATGCCATCAGCAGAGACAGCACCATTTGATGAATGCGTTATTGATGATTGTTATCGCGAATTAATTAAACCTGGTGTAAAACTCCTTATTTATAGAGATTTTGTAGATGAAGATGATATTATATATTTTCTGGATTCAACCACAATGAATATTTTTATGTATGAATCATATTTATCCGCAGGAGTTTCAAGTGTAATTGATTATGCTTTATCTGTAAAAACGCCAATTGCCATTACAAACTCTTCTTGGTTCAGACATATTTATTGCGAAGACATTGATATTGAAATCAAAGACATCGATTATATAATTAAACATTCACCGCAAGTTTGTGATAAATATAGAGAACTTTTCAGCAATAAAAACTTGATTCAAGTTGTTGAAAAATTATTATATTAAAATAATCTATTTATTTCTGTAATAAAACATCATATAATACCCCTTGGAAAATGTCCATGTAAGATTTTTCCCATCATCGCGCGACCCTTTAAACTGCCACTTAAAGTCTGTATTAATATGTTTTTTCCAGTTCATATAAGAAAGTCGGTGAAAACTCATACCATCATATGCCATTTCTCTCTTTTCACAAGTCAATAGAGAAGTAAAATGATTTTTCTTTGTATCTCTAATAATACAACTATCCAAAACATATTCAACACCTTCTACAAAAAAACTAAGTTGATTATCTTCAGCCTTATTTAAATCCGCAAAAACTTCAACAACAATAATATGCGGAATATTAACACCCAGATTTTTTTTGTATATATCAGAAAATCCCTGAACAAGTATTATATTCAAATCATTATTATTAATATAATTAATAAGACTCATATAATAACGCAATGGATTACCCCCTTCATCTACATCTGGAATATATGTTTTATATTGGTCTGGAACCGAGTCGTAAATATTTTTTATAATTGCATTTGTGTTTAATATATAAGCATATTTATTTCCAGTAAGAGATGCATCAATCGCATAATTCAAAAGAGCAAATCCATCTTTCAACTTTGCTGGTATAGGTTTTCCATTTTGCTGTGTTCCTTCAATCATAAGTTGGCGCATAAAGTGAAAAAACTTGCGTCCTTTATCACTAATAAATAGAGAAACAAACATTGTATTAAACCAGCAGTTTGCGAGTTCTTGGATAGGCGGAACAATAATATCTGGGTCAATATGCTTGTTTGCCTTAAGATTATTGAGCAAATATTTTTTGGCATGAGAATTGCTATATGTGTAGCAAGTTTTTTTTGGTTTTAAAATACCAATTTTCAAAGGGGCTTTAAGAGCAAACGCACGAGCATTATTACAATTTATTATAGGTTTTCTTTCTATTGTTTTGAGAGAAACCAGATTTTTATTAATAGTTGGAGTATAAGAATTGGATTTTACACTATTACTTAGTTGTATAATTTCTGGTGGTGTATTATTAGATAATATAGTTATATTCTTTTTTGATGCGCGATACTTGGGGTTGTGTTTTTTGCGCTTTGTTTTTTCTAAACCCATCTAATACAAAATGATTAGAAAAAAACTTAGAAAAAAATAGTACAATACAATATATGAATATTAGGAAAACTCCTATTATAATAATAGGCGCCGGCGTAGCCGGCCTTACCATAGCATCTGGTCTAAAAGATACAGACTATATTATACTCGAAGCACGAGAGAGAATTGGAGGCCGTGTTTTTACGAATGATAAAAACATAGATGACGGCGCAGCTTGGATACATGGTTTGTGTGATAATCCATTAACAAACTTATTGTTGTCAGATGATCTGATTCCGGTCGCCGAATGCAACCCGTGGATGCATTCGGAGAACGCAAATATAAAATATTTAACATCGACGGACTTTACTGAAGAAAAACGCCAAATGTTAGCAGAGAAGTGGAAAGAAATGGTAAAACAAACCGAAGGAATGTGTGAATCAACTACAATCGCAGAGGCATTTTCATTTTTTTCAGAAGATGATGATATGCGAAGTTTTCTCTATATGATTGAGGTTTGGTGTGGAGGAAGTATTGATAAATTACCCATATCATTTTTACAGCAACCTGAATGTAAGGTTGCTCTTTTTGGCGATTATGCTGGTTCTCATTGTTTATTCAAGAAGGGTGCGCACACATTAATAGATATTCTTTCAAATAATTGTAAAGACCATATTATTTGTAATAAAATTGTTGTTAAGATTCAATATGAGAAGGAAAATGTGATTGTACATACAAGAGATGGAATTATTTATCAATGTAATAAATTATGTATTACAATTCCACCAGGACCATTGAGAGATATAGTATTTGAACCGCCATTAAATAATGAAAAAATGCTATCTCTATCAAAAATAAAAATGGGTGCTTACAAGAAAATCCAATTAGAGTTTGACACAGCATTTTGGAATACAAACGCAAATATGATACTTACTCGTGATGAGAACAATAAATACATTTTGTGGAACAATTATATGGTTTCAAAAAATATGCCAATATTAGAGGCAATTTGTCCAGCAGATAATGGATGGAAAATTGCGAAAAAGTCGGATGAAGATATTGTGAATAATGTGTTGGACCATTTGAAACTTTACTTTAAAAACGTTCCTTTTCCGAAATCTTGACACATAACCAGATGGGAAGAAGACATTTTTACACAAGGTGCCTATTCTTATCATGACTTTTCAATTACAGATGCTGATATAAATCGCATAATTGAACCAGTTTGTAATACATTGTTTTTTGCCGGAGAACATACTGATCCACTTTATTATGGTTCTCTTCATGCTGCGTATAATAGTGGTTTGCGATTGTTACGAGAATTGAATGGGTAATAAATAATTTATTTTTTACAGGTAAAATAAATAAATTATTTTTTTACAGGAAGATTTGTAAGCATATTTTTGACTGAATCATTATTTTTTAATATATCAGTAATATGTGAAACAGTTAGTCCGGGTTTTCCTAAAACTATGGCATCATTCGGAACAGGTTCATTCAAAGGTGTCTTCGATTCAGGTGCATTTGGAACCTTCGATTCGGATCCCTTCGATTCTGATTTCTCAGATTTGGGCGCATCTTTATTAACAGCATCAACCATATTATTTGTTTCGAATCCCTCAACATATGAAGAATAAACCAGAGAAATAATAAGAATTGCCAAAAGCATAACAATAGAAACTATACGTCTACTCGAAAACATTATATATTAGTTTTACAAAAATATATAAAGCAAATCCACATAATAGCGTATATAATATGTCTGATAGAAACACTGGTTCGGTAAAATGGTTTAACAACAAGGCTGGATATGGATTTGTAACAGTAAAGGGCGGAGACCACGATGGAAAGGATGTTTTTGCGCATTATAGTGCGATCAAGGTTATTGATGACCAGTTCCGTTATTTGGTTCAGGGAGAGTATATTGAGTTTGACTTAACTAAGGATGAGTCTGGAAAGCACGATTTTGTAGTATCTAACATTTCAGGAATTAAGGGTGGAAGTTTAATGTGTGAGGTTCAGAGAGCCAATGTTAGTTCGAACAAGACTGTTCGCAAGATTAATGACAATGAGGGATTTCAGCCGGTCAAGAGACGTCGTCCTCAGGCGAAGAAGCCTTATATGAAGGCAGAGTAAACAAATTGTCTAGTTAAACATTATTCAATAATTTTTCATTTGTATTTACAAATAAAAAATATTATATTCAGTAGTTTTATGTATTATAATAAGTCTTATTATAAGTTTTTTTAAATATTTTTCTTGTTTTTCTTGTTTTTCTTGTTTTTCTCTTTTTTCTTCCACCTTTTAAAGAATTGTCTTTCAAAAGTCCCAACCTAATAGAAATAGAAATAAAATCATTTTTTTCAATAGACACAAATAGCGGACTACATTCTCGAATACTTTCAAACACATTGTATAAATATTCATCCGGATTTGGAATCTTATAAATGTTTAATATTCTAATTATTTTTTCAGTATTTTTACTTATATAAAATAAATTACTTCTATCTTGAGTATTTATTAAAAAATATTTTAAACAGAAATACAATTTTTCTTTAATAATGTTTTCCATTCTTGGAAAAAATATTGTTGCAACATTTTTGAGTGATTTTTCATTATTATTTTCAAAAAGTTTATTATTAATACAATTGTCTTCATTACCTTCTTCATAATAATAGTATAAATCCAACAAACCTAAAACAAAGTTTGGAAATACCATATTTATTTTAATTGTTGTTTGTTTTCCATTTATTATATTCATACCTGACGCAATTTGTATTATTACCCCGTAATTTCTTATAAATTTTTCACATACTATATTTATAATATTTACCAAAGTTTTACAAATAATAATACTGACATTACTGAATATTTCATAATTGTAACCATCTGGATTTTCTGGATGAACTTTCAAAACAAAATCTAAATCAATTGTTTTTTCTGGAAAATATTCACATAAAGCAGAAGAACCTTTTAATAAAAGTTTCGCAAACTTAATATAATCCAAATTATAAGTAAAAACACCAAAAATTGATATCATTGTAACCATTAAGTCTCTTAATTCATCACGAAAGGTATACACATCTTTTATTGTTTCTATTACACTTTTATTATTAAGAAAACCATTAATATTATAATATGGAATTAAGTTTGAACTTTTTATTTCCGAAAGGCCAGATATACTATCAGGCAGTATTAAATGTTTTTCTATAGAATCCATTCTTTTTTTTATTTTTTTAATTATTAATGGTTCATTTAAAGTTATCTTATATTCTTCTATAGCTTTTTTATTTTTTTCTCGTTCGCGATTTAGGATTGCTCTTCTTTGTGTTAAACTATTAATATTTTCTATACTTTCTGGTGTTCCAGCATTCCGATTTTTTTGGATTTCTTCAATTAATTTTTTTACTTCTTCTACAATATGAAGATTTTCTTGTTCTAATGAACTTATTTTTTCTTGAATTATTTCCTTTTCTCTATCTTCAAATGATTTTTCAGTTGATAATGCTCTTTGTTCTTCCAAAGCTCTTTGTTCTTCCAAAGCTCTTTGTTCTTCCAAAGCTCTTTGTTCTGCCAGTTTTTTATTTTCTAGTTCATTTGCTATTTGTTTTCCAATTTCAAAAGCATCTTCAACAGATGCTTTGTTTTCTTGGGCTACAATTTGTATTTTATTTTTTTCTTCTGTTTTCGCAATTTTCCTTGCATTTTTTTCTGCCAATTTGGCCTCTTCTTTTTGTTGTTTAATATATAATTTTCTTTCTTCAACCATAGATTTAATTAATTCTAATTCAGTATTCAAGAAATTATATAAATCTCTACTCTTTGTTTTTTTCAAATCTGCTAATTCACCAATAATATTATCTTGATAACGTTTACTGATATCATTATATTCATCACCTTCTGGAATCTTTATTTTTGCCAACTTTTCAATAGTCTCAAACTCTTTTGTTGTAATGTTTGTTTCTTTCTTTTGTGCTTGTAATAAACGTTTTTGTTCGTTCTCTATTTCTTGTTGTCTTTTTTTTTCCAAAAGTTTTTCTTCTCTTATTCTTGCTTCCTCTGCCTTATTTATCTTCTCTGTTTCTATTCTCTCTCTTTCAATACGTTCTTTTTCAATACGAATGCGTTCTTCTTCAGCTCGTATACGTTCTTGTTCAGATTTTGTCTTTAATAATTCTTGTTCGGCAAGAAGCTTCTTTTCTTGTTCTATATTAATTATTTCATTTAAGTTTTCAATTAATTCAATATCTGGTGTAAATATATTTTTAGAATCATCAATCATATATTTTTCTAACTCTTGTTTTAATTTAATCAAATAAATAATATCGATAGAACACAATGAACTCTCTATAATTAATTTGAAAAACTTTGAAAAATAACTATATAATTTTTTACTATAATCAGTAAATATAATAATATTTTCTTTTACATTATTTTTAAATATAGCTTCAAACATTACATGAATAAATTGAATCCATTTTAGAATATTTTTTAAACCAAATATATATATATTATTTTCTCCTGTATAAAAAGATTTATTATCTTCTAATTTTATAACATTTAATTTTTCAATATATAATAAAGCAAATATCCAATTTTCTTCGGTTTCAAGAATGTATTTGGCAATCAATTCTTCATTATTTCCATTAAACTTATCAAAGTCTATAATCATAAATAATTTTATTTCTGATAAAATTATATTTCTTATATCTATATTTGAAGTTTTTTTTATTTTTTTATCCAAATAGAGTTTGGTTAGTTCATCGATAAAATATTCAATAGTTTCAATATCTATTTTTATTTTTTTGGCAAAACCAAGAAGGGAGAGTTTTTCCACATTAACTTTGATTTTTGAAATATTATTTTGAGCCACATTTGTTTCGCCAGCACTTGTTTCGCCAGCACTTGTTTCATTTAAAGAGTCATTATCATTTACAAAATTAATTTCAAGAGGTTTTGTAATATCAAAAAGTTTAATATTTTGTTTTAAAATATAAATAATAAGTTGTATATTTTCTTTCAAAACACACAAATGTAAAATATTTAAATTATAAAGTTTAATATTATTATTTAATAAAATTGGTGTAATACGTGCTACATCTGGAAATAGATTTATAACAACATCATTTGCATCTTTCTGAATAAAAAAACTATGTTCTGAAATATATCCATAGTTTAGTTGGTCCTCATTTAAAAATCTTGGCTTATCATTTATTTCTGCTAATCCTTGAATTATTTTTTTTCTTAGAAAAAATGTTCTTATATTATTAAGAAATTGCATATTTTCCTTTGTTTGTTCATAACTAATTTCAAAACTAGCCAAATCCAAAAATATAAAAATCAATATATTAGAACCTTTGTCTTGAACATCCAAAATATTTTGAAATACTGTATATGATTTATATTTTTCTGGAATAGTAAAGTTTTTAATATATGAATTATAAAGTTCTTTTATATTCTGTAGACAAAATATTTGGTAAAATAAACAATACTTAATATGTGTACTACTAAAAAAATGGGTTTCAATTCCATCATAATTATATTTTTTGTTGATCAAACTAAAAATAATACTGGTATCATAGTTTTTAAAGTTTTTATCCAGATTTCCAATAAATATTTTTCTCGAATCATTAAAATAATTTGTGCCACCTCTTACTTCAACTTCATTTGGAAAAAAACAATTAATAAACTTGTCTACAATACTTGGAAATAAAGCAAATCCAACCTCTGTTTTTTCAATAGTGGATGTATGTGTAAACTGAATTGTGTGAATAGTATCTTGAATATTTTTCATTTGTGTGTTTGCGATTTTGGATGTCATTTTAAATATAAAAAAATCAATTAATGGTTTAAAATCATAAGATTGAATTTTTTGACCAGGTATTAATCCATAAAAATGATAAGATAATATTCCAACTAATCCAGAAGAATCATATGAATTACCTCCTTTTTGTTTTATCCTTTTTTTTACAGATTTTTTACTATTTAATTTTCTAGTTATTTGTTTCATATATAATATATACATGAAATAAAAGCAACCCATTATATGTAGAGTTTATTTATTTCTTACGTTGAGACTTTTTCATCTTTTTGGACATATTTTTCTTTCCCTTTGCAGTAGTAGTTTTAACACCACTACTTTTATTTCCTTTATACATTTTCTTTGCTAAAGGAAGAATAGCGCCTAAAGGTTTTCCGGGGTTCTCCTTGCATAATTTTTTCACTAAATCGCTCCACGCACTCATTTATATATATATAAAATATAAAAAGATGTATCCAAAAATTGAAAATATATTTTATTATTGATTTAAAAACAAAAACAAAATACTATAATCACAATAATAATAATAGCAAAATGGTAAAAAATACAACTGGAGGAGGAAACGCAAAGAGACAAGCCCGAAAGTTCCAAAATAAGGGAAAGACGGATGAACTTCGTAAAGCAGAAGACACAAATGAAATATACGCAATAGTGGATGTTATTTATGGCAATGGATTAAATGTTTATACAAGCACCGGTCAAGAAATCTGGTGTAGAATACCTGGAAAGTTTAAAGGAAGAAATAAGAGAAACAATTATATTGAGAAAGGCGCATGGGTTCTTGTTGGAATATATGAATGGGAAAATAGTGAATCGCCAAAATCATGTGAACTTTTACACATTTATGATAGAAATGAGGTTGAACAATTACAAAATCTACCAGGAGTAAAACTGAACTTGCTTATTAAAAAGTCAAATAGTAATGGAAGCAGTGTAGTAGAAGCTACAACAGTTGAAGATGATGAGTTTGAGGGTTTTAAGTTTACAGAGGAAGTTGTTGACAAGAAAACAATGTTTGCTACTAGTGAAAATGTGGCGGTTGTTACATTTGAAAATGATGAGGAAATTAATATTGACGACCTATAAGGAAAATAATATTTGACAACCTATAAAGGAAATTAATATTGACGACATATAAAGGAAAATATTATTTGACGACCTATAAAAGAAAATAATATTTTACGACTAAAAAACAATAAAAATCTTTTTTATTGTTTTTACAAAAAAGAAAATTGCTTACCGAATAAAGTGCTTATTCAAATACTTCTGAATAGTAAAGTGGGTAATCTTTTCATTTCGCGCCTCCTCTCCTAATATCTTCCACAACTTCTCATCGGGAACAATATTCTGACGATTCTCAGGATTCTCTAAATCCTTCTCCTTAATATACTTGTTCAAGAACTTAGTAATCTCAATTCGCGAAATTAACTCACCATCGGCTCTTCCCATAAACTCACACATTTCAGGAGTTACCTTTGACGAAACCGCAAATCCACACGGCTTTCGCTCCTTCTTTGCCTTGGTCTCATTCTTCTGCTCCTTCTTAATTGCCATCTCAACAGCATGCGATAACTTCTTTGCCTTCTTCTCAAGTAGACCAAACATTTCCTTCATCTCAGTTATTTGCTGATTCATCTCATTTAAACTTGTCATCATCTTCTCAATCTTACTCATTGTATATCCATATATGTGGATGTTTGTTTATATAGTTTTTTGATTTGTTTAGAAACACACAATAAGTTTATCTATAATCCAAGTATATAATACATAGTTATATGTTGTTTTTATTTTTGTTGTTGATTTCTAATTGAAGAAGAACAATCAAATATATGAAGAAAAGATACCGAAAAGTACGAAAAGAAATAAAACACCGTACTTTTTTCAAACATTTTATTACTGGATTTTCATATGGAACAAGTGGTTTACGACAAATAATACAATTTGGATTAATGTTGAGCCAAGAAATCATACAGTCTTTGTGTACTCGCAATTTACATGTACAGTCAAGATATAGATTTTTTTGATTTACATAATAACACATATTTTTATTATAAACAACATCAGATTCTAAACAAATATAACATTCATTTTTCATATAAATATTTATATTAAGTGTAAAAAATAAAAAAATAGTATAGGCGCACATATTCAAGAAGACTGTGTAATTTTATTTTTCAATACATGATATCGGTTTTTAAAAGTTTTTTTAATTTTAATAGAGATTTCGTCTTCTTCTATTTGTTCGGCAAGTATTTTGGTTTGTTCTAAAACCAAATCTTTCTTAGCAATACAGAAACTCTCATATGCTGAAGCAGGCGAACTATTTTCAAGTATAACTTCAATATATGTGTCAATCTCTTTTAAAAATGCTGGTGTTATAGATGTATACTTTTTTCTTGGTTTTTCCTTCTTCTCTGTTTTCTTCTTGCGAAAATAGTATCGAGCGCTTTTAAACATTTTATCCAAAACATCGCCAACATATCCATTACTTGAAAGTTGTTCTATTTCTCTATCAATCTGTATTTTAATTTCTTCTTTGGAAATCCATTTTTCCCATTCTGCCTTAAATATTTTGCGATCATCGTGTTTATGAATTATCGCAAAATGATTGAGTTCTTCCAAAAAACAATCACTAAAGTCGTAGCGAAATGTTTTGAGTTTAGTTGTCATTTTTATTTGATTTGTTGTTTGATTTATTGTTTGATTTATTGTTTGATTTGTTGTTTGATTTGTTGTTTGATTTATTGTTTGATTATTTGATTATAAAAAATATTTCAATTTTTAAATATTTTTTTACTATATACAATGAATGCCAATAATCCAAATGATATTGCTTCTGTAAATAATGAATTGATTCATGGAAACTTGAGAAATATGTATGAAACTATGATTCGTTCAAAAGCTTTTCTTATTCGTATAAATCCAACATTAGGGGTTAATGAAGATGAAGCAACCCGTCGTGCTATATATTTTATTGCTGGGTCATTGATAGCAAGTGAATATAGATATAATCCTCAAACTGATAATGATATAAACTTTAACAAACGAAAACTATGTCAAATTAGAGATTATTTAGCAAGTTCTTTAGATATGATTTGGAGTACTTTAATTAATGGAAGTGCACCACAAGAACTTCAGAGGTTAACAGTGCAGAGGCAACGAGAAATTATTATTGGTGCAGTGGAATTATCACGAGAACTTAGGGTTTATATTGAACCCGGTGGTCCCTGTCATCAATTAACAGATGAAAGAATTCCAGATTTGCCTTCAAACTTATTTAATGCTCCTCGTCATCCTCCGGATCCAAATAGTGGTTCTGCTGCCGCAGGTGGAAAACCGAGAAAACCTAGAAAATCGGGTAAGAAACAAAAGGCAAAGAAACTAAGAAAATCCAAGAAACATAGTAAATATTTTTAGATACTAATATATAATGGATAGTGAGACAGAGACAGAGAGAGAGAGACAAAGGATACAAGTGATAAATAATTTAATAAATATTGATTTAACTAGTAGTAATATGAGTAATATGTTTAATACAATGATTGAAGCAAAACTTTATATTAATAGAATAATGATTAGTTTAAATCGAGATCTTAGTATCTATTTTAATGATAATTTTGGTGGACCACGAAATGCTGCAAAAGTTTTTATATTAGTGTATTTAGGGGAAAGAGGATATATTGTTCGGGCAAGGCGGAATGCCGATATATCTTTTAATAAAAGACTACTCTGTCAGTGTAGTGAACTTATCAAATTAACACTAATGAATTATATGGCTTTTATATTACCTAGATTTTCAAATAATGACACTGTAAATAGAGACCGTTTTGAAACTAATATTAATAATTTTTTGACACAACTTGGGCAATACGAGAGAGAAAATGATTGCCCTGAAAATCAAGATGAAATACCGAAGACAAGAAATTATAAATTAAATTTATTTCAGGATCTTCCTGATCCTTACGATCCAAATAGTGGTTCTGCTGCCGCAGGTGGAAAACCGAGAAAACCTAGAAAATCGGGTAAGAAACAAAAGGCAAAGAAACTAAGAAAATCCAAGAAATACAGTAAAAAATAAATGCGTAATTATATTTCTTTCGCAAGTTCACACAACAATGTTTTCTTATCAAGAATCTTATATTTATTTACAACTGATTTGAAAAAAAGATATTCAAAAATAGCAACCAATAAAACAAACTGTAAAGTTCTACAAAACTCTTCAATAAATGCCGACTTTTTCCAATAATAAACCACAAAATATTGTTCACGTATTTCTTTATATGTTTGTTTTTTCGGTATCATCTCTATTCCACTATCATCATTTTTCTTTTGTTCCGCAAAGTTTTGTGTACTTCCAAAAGACATTAATGATGACGATTGAGTTGGAGAAGGTATTGACACTTCATTATATTTTACAACATTTTGCAAAATATCTTTCATAACAAGCAAAAATAAAATAGCATTAATTGCAACCAAATAATATACACACATATTCCAAAGTTTGTTGTTGCTTCTATCCAGACGGTCTTGATATTTTTGGCAATTGCCAGTATAACCGATAAACGATATATTATATTGTGGAATATTTTCAATTTGAAACAAATTAAGTATTAGTTCTTTTTCATATGGCATAATGTAAAAAATGTAAAAAATAATTTCAAACATTGTTAAAAAATAGAGATGTATGAAATGGTATAAAAATAGATTCATTATATTTGTGCTTTATTTCTAATAATAAAAATATTTATATATTATTTTTATTAATAGTGAATTGGTTTATATGTATGAAAAATTTAGAACTTGTAAAAAATGGGACAAAGTCATATCAATTTTTCAGGTTTAAAACTCAGGATTATCAGTAAATACTGGAGCAACCGATGGCAAATTAGACTGCTCTGTTATTGCGTTAAAAAATCCATTAAAAGATTTGTTCATAGAGAACACAGCAAATGTAGAAATACCGGCAGAAATGGCAACAACAACAGAATCACGAACCAAATCTTTTAAAGGGCGCATTTCCTTGTTTACATATTTCATCTCAATCATTTTTGCTAAAATGTAGAGAACAGTTGTAATGACAATAATTGCGACAATAGCTTCCATTATATATTGACTAATTTTGAAAAAGTGTTAAAACAACCGCACAAAAAGTATAGGATTAAAAGGGAAGGGTCATAATGTTAGTATGGGATTAAAAGGGAACGACGAGTTCCCTTTATAGTTCTTCAAAATCCAACTTAATAATATCACCAATATCACTACTAAATGAATCTGGAATTAAGTCAGTAAAACCCAAACTTGAACTATCTATATCTTCGCCAATCTTAAGACGGTCATCATCATCATCTTCTGCTTCATCCAATTTTCGTTGTAAGTTTCGCGAAACACTAATTTCTTCCAAACGTTCTATTGTCTTTGGCGCATTTATTTCTTCAATCTTGCCTTCATCATTAAGTGCTCTATCAACATCATCGAATGTCAATCTACTTACTACTGGCTTGTCGCTTATATTTGTAATAACGGGAACTGCGTCAAAAGAAGGAGGCGGTTCGGGTTCTTTAATTTCTGAAGTTCCTACTTCTTCTGTGCCTGACAGATTTCCTGGCAGATTTCCTGCACCTGACCCTCCTAATATTTTTTCTGAATCCGCACTATTCATTTCTTCGGGTTCTTTAATAACTTCCTCTACAATCTCTTCTTCTTGTTCCACAGATTCATCCAAATAAGCACGAACAATTGCTTCAGTCGGAATACTATCACGAATTGTTTTCAAAATTGACTCCTCTACAATCATTTCAAAAATACGATTATGTTTTTGTTGATTCATAGGTGATGCGTTTTTGTCAAACAAATATGCGTTTTTATAAACTTTACGAGCAACATTAATATATGCTTTGTGTAAAAAATCATTTAATTTTGGAATAGAAATATCAATCTTTTTCTGGCGGGTTCCAACACGAACACATGTCAATACTTTGAGCTGGATTACATGAACACATGTAATCAGGTCTTCCAAATAATTACATCCCGACTTTTCAATAATTCGTGTTTTCTCTTGATCAATAATAGTGGGGTTCCATTTGGGAATCCGACAAATAAAATTCTGAAATGTCATTAAATACTTTTCTACTTCGCCATTATCAAGACTAACTTTCCATGATTCATTAAAAATAGACCGAATGCCCTCCATAATTCGTGGTGATAAAATACTTACAAGTCGACTACACCACTCATTTCGTGATTCATTTAAGTTCGATAATACAAAATCGTCCATTTATAGAAACGAAACATTTTCCAAACTACAATCTGAACGCAAAAATAAAAAGTCGAATAAATACATCATTAGCATTTTTTCGGAGCGGAACTCGCCTTTTATTTTATCAAAGCAAAAATGAACTTTTACCATTTTTTTCTGAAAGTCTTGATCTGCCAAAGAACTTTCGGAAATCTCTTCTAAATATTGTATAATATCCAAACACGAAACACCTTCTTCATACAATTGGTTCGAAAGATTCAAAAAATAAGTGTAATCTCTCTGTTCTGGTTGAAAATGCGGTTCTAAAAAATGCGGTTCTAAAAACTTTTTTCGCCAATCTCTCTTTAAATCCGCATATTGATACACTTTCTCTCTATTTACTTTGTGTAAACTTTTGTATTGAGGGTTTTGCGTATTTTCAGTTTTGTCTGGAATATATATTTCACAAAATCGAGACAAAATCGGTTTCAAAAGTTTATGTTTATTTTCAACAACAATAAAGAATCGTGTATTATGGCTAAATAGTTCAATACAACGACGCAAAGCAGATTGGGCGTCAATAGTTAATTCATCAGCATTATAGAGAACAATACTTTTGAACAATGTTGTATCATTGCATTGTATATTGGCCTTAGCAAAATGTTTCAATTCATCGCGAATAAACTTTATTCCCTTGCCATGCGCGCAATTAACAAACATAACATTAGTCTTTATTTTGGAACGATCAAAATTATAAATATGATAAATAAAATCGCCAACAATGGTTCTTTTTCCACACCCAGACGACCCATGAAAAACAATATTCGGTATTTTACGTATTTGAATAAAATAGTTTAATTTTGATGCCACAAAATTGTTTTCATGAAAAAGAGTTGTCATATTTGGAAAATATGATGCTTTGTTTTTATTTCATTTTTCCACAATTGGCAAATCATCTCTTACAAACTCGGCAGTTCCATCATTATTCCACCGAACAACCAAAGTAATTATTTCAACACCTGCTGTTTTGGCTTCATAAAATGCTTCTCTATATTCTTGGTCAATAACAGACGGTTGAAACCGATTAACATCTGTGCGTTGTATAACATAGCACATTATAGTGCGAACACGCGTATTTCTTTTTATAAAAGTGAGTTCTCTAATATGTTTCAATGCTCTTGGGCTTATGGGGTCTTTTGCCATTTTCCTATAACCATCAGGAAAATATGCGATTTTTGAATATGGGTCTCTATTGCTGAAATCCATTTTGGAATATTCTTTCTTAGGCATATCTTCATAACCAGCAAGTGGAACATTTTTGACTTCCATAATAAATGGAATACCGTTTTCATCGATTCCAGAAAAATCAAATCTGGAATCAATGTAGTCTTTTATATAAATAGTGGTTTCTCTCTTATACATCTTCACATTTTTGAGTATAGTTAAATAATTGTTTTTGAGAGAAGACTCAACTAGCATTTCTGCCAATTTTGGGTGGATGCCCACTAAAGGAAACCTAAGGTTTCCTTTAGATCCTTCCTCTATTGTTGACAACCAAATTGTGTGGCTACATTTACCATTACCTATTGACCGCGTCATCAACACATTTGCTCCAATATCCGCAAAACCACAACAACCTAGTGCTGGTGTGTGAGCCAATACTTCTTGTTCTTCACACATTACATCAGCAACATATGGTGTTTTCACATGTTTCGACGGCCGTTTTACAACAGTTCCTTGTATTAAGTTTTCCAATTTCATCAACATTTTTTATAGTTATAATCATAATAATTAAAGTGCTAATATATTATTTTGCATTTTTATTTTCAATTTTAGTAAACATGTAAAATTGAAATCTTTTTTACAAAAAATTATGGAAAGCACTTATACATGACACACATAACAACAATACTTACCGAAAGCAGATTTATACAATATGTCCCAGATTAACTCAGAACAAACTGCTGTTTGTCCTATTTGCTTAGAAAATATTAGTGGTTAAAAATATAAATGATATCTACAAATAATATGGCCAAAATATAATTGACTCCAAACATACATTATTTATATATATCTCTGATACTACTAATCACATTTTTTGACAATATTCATTTGTTTGGTAAAAACATAGCGTTCGTGGTACATTGTTCGTCTTCGCAAGTTACAGAGAAGGCACGCAATTTCAACATTATCCATATTATGACCACTATTATTGTCAATACGTTCCAAAGTCCATTGTTTATTCTCTCTAACAAAATTGTAGAAAAGATAAACAGACTCTTTACAATAGAAACATTTCACACCCTTTTCATAGAGAAGTGAAATGACAAACTCCAGATTTACAAACTTATCTGTATCAAACTTTTTTTTCTGAATATCTTGCATTTTATAACTCGAAATCTTATTTTGTATTTGTCGGCGAAGTTCTCTACATACTTCTTTGAAAATTATATTATCTACTTTGCTCGTTTCTTCTAACATAGAGACATCCATATTTTTTTTTAACTCTCTATTTACAATTTCCAAACATTCCCATTGTTTATCTAATTCCAGAAACTTATTATCAAAATGCCACTTCTCTACTTCTTTCCGAATACTTTTTACTTTTGGCGCAATAATTTTCTTCTCTTCTTTTTTCTTCTCTTCTTTTGTTCGCATATCAACAATCACCGATTTGGTTTCCATATACACAATTATTTAAATAAAAATATCTCATAATGAAACGATAT
>JACCEB010751533.1_pt1 | contig 19812 bp, 7 predicted proteins | sample 7454761 | NCBI WGS metagenome assembly JACCEB01 (sample SAMN15323454, study PRJNA562643) | freshwater metagenome | isolation source: river surface water | place: USA:Blue River Watershed | collected 2017-08-18 | reverse complement strand
GGCCCACCCCGTCTTCGAGCGCGATATCCGCCCCATCTTCAAGGCCCATTGCTTTCACTGCCATGGCGAGGAGGAGAAACCCAAGGGCGGGGTGGATTTGAGGCAACGGCGATTGCTGCTGAAAGCTTCGGAATCCGGCCCGGTGCTGGTGCCGGGCAAGCCGGGTCAAAGTCACCTGCTGTCGGTCGTGAAATCGGGAGAAATGCCCCAAGGCGGCAAGCCGTTGTCGCCGGAGCAGGTGACGCTCATCGAGCGGTGGATTGCGCAGGGTGCTCCAACGTTGCGTCCTGAACCGGTGGAGGTGCCGCGTTGGGTCATCACCGAAGAGGAGCGCCAGTTTTGGGCGTTCCAGCCGGTGGGGTGCCCGGAGCCTCCCCGGGTCCGCTTGGACAAGACGGTCCGGACTCCCATCGATGCCTTCTTGCTGGCTCGCTTGAAGAAGGAAGGTCTCGGGTTTGCCAAGCCCGCGAAGCCGGAGCAGCTGATCCGTCGGTTGACCCTCGACCTCACCGGGCTTCCACCCACGCCTGAAGAGGTCGATGCCTTCGTGGCGGACCCTTCCGATGCCGCTTACGAGCGCTGGGTGGACCGGCTTCTGGATTCGCCGGCCTATGGCGAGCGCTGGGGACGTCACTGGCTCGATGTGGCCGGATACGCCGATTCCAACGGCGGTGTGGAGGCCGATTCCGAGCGCCCGTGGGCTTGGCGATACCGCGACTACGTGATCCGAGCCTTCAACGACGATCGCCCTTTCGATGAGTTCATCACCGAGCAATTGGCCGGTGACGAACTCCTGCCGGCCGTCTCCAACGATCTGTCAGGTCGCGATCTGGATCGTCTGGTGGCCACGGGTTTCTTGCGCATGGCGCCCGATCCGACCGGCGATGGGCCGCCAGAGCCGGAACTGGCGCGCAACCAGGTCATCGCCGACACCCTCCAGATCGTTTCTTCGTCGCTGCTGGGGCTGACGGTCCACTGCGCCCAATGCCATGATCACCGCTACGATCCGATCCCTCAGGCCGATTACTACCGGTTGCGGGCCGTGTTTGAACCGGCCTTCGACTGGAAGCGGTGGAAGAATCCTGCGCAACGGCTGGTTTCGCTGATGCCCTCGGTGGATCGATCCCTGGCCGACTGTGTCGAACAGGCCGCGAAGGTCCATGACGCCGAGGCCACCCGTTTGCACGATGAACTCATCGAGAAATTTGTGCAGAAGCAGTTGCTGCTGGTTCCGGAGTCCCGTCGCGAAGCGGTGATCGGTGCGCGACGGACGCCCGCGGCCAAGCGCAGCCCCGAACAGCTCCAACTGCTCCGGGAGTTTCCCATGTTCCAGGACCACATCATCCTGGGCGAGATCGATCGGGAAGGAGCCAACAAGGTGGATGAAATCCGCAAGCGGGCCACGGCTGATCGGGCCTTGAAGCCGTCCGATCCCATGGTGCAAGCCCTGGTTGAGGCTTCTGCTGAACCCGTGACCACGGTGCGATTCCATCGGGGTGATCCGCAGCAACCGCGCGAGGTGCTCAAGCCGGGGTTGTTGTCGGTCATGGGCCTCGGTGGGTTGGAGACCGAGATCCCGGAATCCATTCCGGGCCGTCGCACCAGCGGTCGTCGCCTCGAACTGGCCCGTCGCCTCACGGATCGAAACAATCCCCTCACCGCCCGGGTGTGGGTCAACCGACTGTGGCATGAGCATTTTGGAATGGGCTTGGTCGCCACACCCGGAGACTTCGGGGCCCTGGGCGAGCGCCCGAGTCATCCCGAACTCTTGGATTGGTTGGCCGCCGAGTTCATGGATCACGGCTGGAAAAACAAACGCCTCCACCGGTTGATCGTGACCAGTGCCGCCTACCGACAAGGCACCGTGAACGCGGCCGCGCACAAGAAGGACCCCGACAATCGCCTGTTGGGGCGATTCCGCCTCCGGCGTCTGGATGCCGAAAGTCTTCGCGACAGTCTCTTGGCGGTGAGTGGTCGTCTCGATGCCACGCGCTTCGGCCCTCCTGTGCCCATCGCCGTCAATGCCCAAGGACAGTTCGTGGTGGGTCGACAGAAGCGCGACGGCAATGGCGATGCCGTCGGAGTGGAAACGGGCGGGACCGCCGACTTCCGACGCAGCGTTTATGTCACCGTGCGCCGGACCATGCCGGTCGGGGTGCTCGAGACCTTCGATGCCCCGGTGGTCAATCCCAACTGCGAAGCCCGCCCGGTTTCAACGGCCGCTCCCCAATCATTGATGTTCCTCAATGATGGATTCGTGCTGGATCGCGCATTGGATTTGGCGCAACGCCTGCGACGTGAAGCTCCGGGCGATGAACGGGCCCAACTGGCCCGCCTGTGGCGTCTGCTGTTCCTCCAATCGCCGACGTCCGCCGATGTGGATCGTTCCCGGCGTTTCCTTAAGGAACTCCAAGCGTCATTGCCACCTTCCGAATCCAAACCCGCTCCCAAACCGCCGGCCCCTTCGACGCCTGAAACGCCGGCGGTGACCCCGGAAGAGCGGGCTCTGGCAGCCTTGTGCCAGGTGCTCATGGGTTCCAACCGATTCCTCTACCTCGACTGAGCCATGGATTGTTTCTCCAACATGCCGTCTCCGTCCGGCTTCTGCTCCCGCCGCCACTTCCTGCAGGCCGGCAGCGCCTTTGGTCTCGGATCCACGGCCTTGTCCTGGCTGCTCCAGCAGGAAGGGCTTTTGGCGGCTCCGGCTCGACCGGAGTTGGAGCAGCGCACGTATGATCTGAAACCGAAGGCGGGGCATCATCCGGCCAGCGCTCGGGCCATGATTTCCATTTTGATGATCGGTGGCCCGAGCCAGATGGACCTGTTCGATCCCAAGCCTCTGTTGAAGGAATGGGCCGGCAAGCCGTTTCCCGGTGAGTTGAAGTTCGACAATGCCGGCCAGGCCAGTTCGAAGGTCATGCCGGGGCTGTGGGAGTTCCGCAAACACGGTCAGTCCGGCACGGAGTTGTCGTCGCTGCTGCCCCATCTGGCCGGTGTCGTCGACGAGTTGTGTGTGGTCCGATCCATGCGGACCGCCGTGAACAATCATGGCCAATCGTTGTATGCGTTGACCAATGGCCGAATCACCGCCGGCGCCCCCACGCTGGGGAGTTGGCTCTCCTATGGCCTGGGCACACCCAGTCAGGAGTTGCCGGCCTTCCTGACGCTCACCCATCCCTCGGGGCTGCCGCTGCTCGCCGAGGCCAATTGGTCCAACGGGTGGTTGCCTTCGATTTTCCAAGGCACCGTTGTCCGACCCACTGAACCGCGATTACTGAACCTCGATCCGGCTCCGCACCTTCGCGGGGTTCCTCAGGAGCGCCAACTGGAGCTGCTCGCTGAACTCAACCGCGCTCACCGCAGTGAACATCCCGGAGAGCAGGATTTGGATGCCCGCATCGCCAGTTATCAGTTGGCGGCCCGCATGCAGACGGCGGCCAAAGAGGCCATGGACATCCGATCGGAGTCGGAGGCCACCCGGCGCCTCTATGGCATCGATCAGGAACGGACCCGCGACTACGGCACCCGGTGTCTGATCGCCCGTCGTTTGGTGGAGCGGGGCGTGCGCTTTGTGCAGGTGGTCAATAATGGTCAAAGCTGGGATCAACACAGCAACCTCTTCACGGCCTTGCCCGATTTGTGTGCCCGGACCGACCAACCGGTGGCGGCCCTCATCCAGGACCTCAAGGCCTTGGGGTTGTTGGATTCCACCTTGGTGCATTGGGGAGGCGAGATGGGGCGTCTGCCGGTGATCCAGAACGATGGGCCCAAGGAGAAGGTGGGGCGCGATCACAACACCTACGGCTTCACGCATTGGCTGGCCGGCGGCGGCGTCCGCGGTGGCATGACTTACGGCGAGACCGACGAATGGGGCCACCATGCGGTGAAGGACATCGTCACCCACCACGATCTCCACGCGACCCTCCTGCACCTCTTCGGTTTGGACCACACCCGCTTGATCTACCGTCGTGCGGGGCGTGAACTCAGCCTCACCGACAACAAGCCCGCCCGGGTGGTCCGCGACATCCTCAAGAGTTGATGTCCTGCGGGTCAGCCGCCGGGCACCATCGAGCGGGAGGACTCGGGTCCGCTCCGGACCCGAAATCCGTTCCCGCGGCTGGGGTCACTCCGTTGCTGCGAGGGGCAATGGACCCTCAGGCATGGCGGTGTCCGTGGGATTCCGAGCCGGTGGCCGGCTGCCCGCAGGTGGGGCAATGGCGCCAGGCCGGGTCCCAGTCGTCCGAGGCGCCGACGGCACGAGCCACGACCGGGGTGTGGTTCGCGGGTTTCTCATCGTCCACCGATTCGGTCCCGAACAGCGCGACCATCATGGTTTTGCCCACGATGTTCATCAGCATGCCGAAGAGCACCAACCCGCAGAACATGGTGACCACCGCGATCAGACGCCCCGCGAGAGTCACCGGATAGATGTCGCCATAGCCGACCGTGGTCAGCGTCACCACGCACCACCACATGGATTGCGGCACCGAGTTGAAGCTCGAAAGCCCGCCGTTCACCGTCGTCTCCTTGCCCCATCGGATCTTTTCCTTGGGGTTGGTGCCATTGTGGATCGCGGTGGCCGTCTCGGGGGCTTTGCTGATGAGTTCGGCATCGGGTATCGTCACCTCGAACCGGTGCAGGGCCGGTTCCCAGGATTTCACGTCCCAGGTTCCGTCGAAGCCGGATTCGCCGCTGATGATCACCTTGCCTCCGTTGAGGTCCCCGCGCAGGTCCCGAGCCGTGAAGCGGAGCGAATTGGGGCCGGTCTTTTGCACGGTCTCCAATTCGCCGTGGGTGTATTCGGCGTGGTACACCAAGGTGCTGGAGATGATCACGACCGAGAACAAGGCCAGGAAGTAGATCACCAGGTTGATCACCATGGGGTTGCGAGGCTTTCCGTCCTTGCCGGTCTTGAGTTGGGTCACCGCTTCGCGGGCCAGTTTCAAGACCCGCAGCACCCGCAGGACGCGCAACACCCGCAGCACCCGGGTCGACTTGAGTGCCGTGATATTGGCCAATTGCAGGTAGGTGGGCAGGATGGCCAACAAGTCGATCAACCCCCAAAAACTGAAGATGTAGTCCCGCTTGCGTCGGGCGGTTGTCACGTGACCGATGTACTCGAGGGTGAAAATGAAGGTGATCACCGTTTCGCAGGCGGCGAAAACTCCGTGAAACCGGTCATGGAGGGAATCGACGGTCTCCAAGGCGCCCGTGATGGCGGCCACGAAGATCACCAGATTCAGGATGTTGTGAACCACCTGATAACTCGTGGCCGTCGGGACATGGAACATGCGGAACAACCACACGGGACCGACCGGTGGGTTTGAGCCGTCTTCGTTCAGTGGGGCGGGATTCGCGCTCATGAAAGGCGCGCCGCAGCATGAAAAATGCCCAAGCGGACGAATCGTCAGCCCGATTCCTGAGATCGGCCGCTCCTTCCGGGGTTCACCACCAGAGAAAATTCGGATCGGGCGGCTGGCTGGCCAGAGCCTCCATCTGCGCCGTGGGCAGGAACTTGAAGAACTCGGCATGCGAGTCCCCGAAAAGCATCATCATCCGGTTCTTGCCCTTGTAGTTGTGCCATTGGCTGCGGGGTTTGAGCACATCCCGGTTGGCATGCCAGATCCAGTCGCCCTGGAGGATCTTGGTGGACGGGGCCCGGGCCACCTCGGATCCCTTGATCGGCACGATGGCGGTGTTGCCCTTGGGGCCGCAGACCATCTTGACCTTGTAGTAGTCGAAGCCGAATTCCGTCAGGTAGCTGTTCCCATACTGCATGAAGGCGTTGGTGCAATTGACGCCGCGGGCGGCCAGCGACCAGAAGTCGCCCTTGTCGGACGGGCATCGGAAGGTCTCGTAGGCATTGCCCACATAGGTGTTGAGCGGGCGATTGGTGGCCGCGGTGAACACGTCGTAGGTGCCGTTCTTGCCGCCGGTCGAGGCCCAATCGTTGATGGCCGGATACGAGTCCCGGTTGTCGTCGGTGTACATGAAGTACGCCTTGCCGATCTGACTCTGGTTGCTCATGCACTTCACCGTGTGGGCCTTCTGCTTGGCGTTGGCCAAGGCCGGCAGGAGCATTCCGGCCAGGATCGCGATGATGGCGATGACCACCAGCAGTTCGATGAGGGTGAAGGCCTTGCGGTCGGAGGAATCAACGGAGTCGGAAGGGGTTGTCTTCATGTTCCTGCAAATCCGGTGGGTAACTAACACCACGCTAGCGACCATCGGACGAGATTCCATGAAAATCTCGAGTTTTGAAGGGTGCTGTCATCCCCGGAATGGCCGTGAATCGCTACAAGTCGCCGCAAAGCCGATGCATTACCTCCGGGCGTCCTGCAATCGGAGCGTTTTTAAGGGAAAAGCACTTAAGCCGAGGATGGGTCTGACGCACCCCGTCTATGGGAGGAAAAACGGTTCTTTTCCCTCCTCGAGGCTACTGCCATGTCTAACAAAACACGATGCCCTTCGGGTGATTCCTCCCGGCTTTCCGGTAGAACTCCGACAACGCCTGTTCTTCAATCCGCTCTCAAGGGTGGCCTTAAATGGCTGTGGATCGCCGTGTTTTTACCGGTGTTCCTTGTGGAGTCGAGGGCGCAGAGCCGCAGTCGATCGGTGGTGGGTTGGGGAGAATCCGTGTTGGGCCTCAACCAAATGCCCCCTTTGCCGGCAGGAGTCACAGCCAACGATATCGATGCACTCGCCTCCGGTGAATTGGTCAACGCAGTGGGTTTGAAAAGCAGCATATCGGGTTATTCTGGTCCGAGAATCATCGTTTCCGGGGCCAGCATTTTGACGGGGGATTCAGCCGGTAAGATTGTTTGGGGTGCCGGATCAGGGGATTTCACCACCTGGGATCAGGCGGTCGTGAATACAACTTCTGGGGCGCTGATGCCCGATCGCGTATCGTTTGGCTTTCTGCATGCAGCAGTGATTTTGCCCAACGGCACGATGGCGTTTGTCGGAGACCGTCAAGGTAGCTACTTCCCCGCAACCCCCTCAGATGCGAACCTGGTCGCCGTGGCCACCAGCGCGACCCATGCGTTGGGTCTCAGAGCCAACGGGTCGGTTGTCGGCATTGGTGGAGCCAATTTCTTCGGAGAAAACACGGTTCCAGTGGGTCTGTCGGGTGCCGTGGGGGTCGCTGCCGGAGAGTACTTCAGTGCGGCGGTACTCAACAATGGCCAGGTCGTCGTTTGGGGAACTGACGCCAATGGCGTGCTTCAGATTCCGGCCACGGCCACCAATATCGTCTCCGTCAAGGCGGGTGCCACCCATTTGGTGGCTCTCCGCGCAGATGGCACGGTGATCGCCTGGGGCAATGCAGCAGACGGGCGCACCAGCGTTCCGACAGGATTGAACCGCGTGGCCAAGATCGCGGTGGGCCGTGCGCACGCTGTCGCCTTGCGGGACGACGGAACCGTGGCCGCTTGGGGCTACAATGGTTCCGGTCAGGCTTCGATTCCTTCGGGCCTCATCAACGTCATCGACATCGCAGCCGGCGGCAATCACAGCCTGGCCCTCGTTTCCCGCGAAAAACCGACTCTGAATGCGGTCGTGGCGAGCATTGCCGGGGTGAGCTTCAATCTCGCCAGCGGTTATGCTGAGAGTGGGCAGGTGATTCGCCTGACAGCCAGTGTGGCTGGGGGAGCGCCGCCGGTTCAGTATCGGTGGCGGAAGAACGGTGCGCTGGTCGCCGGAGCAACGAATGCGACCTTGGATATCACGGTGGGTTCGAGCGAAGGCAACGCGATATCGATGGATGTCGAGGCGATCAACACCTTCGGGGCGGACTCCGAGTCTGTGGCGGTCAAGGTAGGCAGCAGTCCCAGCGACCTTGCCATTCAGGCCGGTCGAGTGTCCGGGGGCGGCCACCTGAATATTGCAGGCGGGACCTATTGGGAGCCTACTGGAACGTTTACACCCATGGGGCGCCGGTCCGATGGGGGCTTTTTGACCTCGACGCTCACCGGTCAAACCATTCTCCAAGTCAAAGCAAAGGGCAACCCTGAGCCTGATCTTTGGGTTTACGATGCCGATTCCATGCAGATGATTTTCGGGCCAAGCTCACTCGCCGGCGCGTCGTCCGTTGCCCAAGGAATCCGCTATCCTTTCGGAAAAGCAATTCAGTCGTCGGAAGGGGTCCATCGGTACGTCGTCATCGTGGGCAACTCGTTGGGCCGACTGACCAATACTTTCAGTGTATTTATGTACCCGGCGGCCGTGCCTCCGCCGATCGTCGCCAATTTCCCGAATATTGCCGGTCTTAATGGCGCAACTTTGCCGGCAGGTCAACCCGCTGCCGTAGGTCCGATTTCGGTGGGCACCACGGGAGTCACGCTCGCGGTGGATGACAACTACACTGCCTCGGCGGGATCCGTTTATCAATGGATGCGCAATGGCGCGGACATCATTGGAGGAACCAATCGAACTCTCGCACTGGGATCCTTCGCGGTGTCCAACGCAGTCCCCTACACGGTGAGGGTCCGGACTCCGCTCTATGGATCCAGTGTGGCGAGCGACTCGACCTTGGGGCAGGCGACTTCCTCGTCGTTGACTCCGATCCTTCCGGTGTCGGTCACACTCTCGAGGACCAATCTCGCCTCCGCCACCGGTGGAACGGTCGATTTTGACGTCACGATGACCGGATCGTTGACTGCAAAAATTTATCTCGAAAAAGAGATTTCAAGCGGTGTCTGGAGCGGGAACGACGACTTGCTTGGGAATCTCACATCGCAGGCATCACCAGCATCGGCCAACTGGCTTGGATGGGCATCTCCGTCACCCGGATCCACTTCTCCACCGGCAAAGGAGTTTTTAGCGAACCTGAATGGACTGGGAGGCTCTCTCAATCTCAGGATTGGGGGAGTTGTGACCACTGCACAGAAGGGTAATTACCGATTGGTCTCTGTCCAGATGAGTCAAGGTGCGGGGGCTTTGACTGCTCAAGTTCCATTGGAAGGAACTTTAAAATACTCCTACTTCACTGTTTCAATCACAGAGACACCCTCAATAACGGCCCCAACGAGCACTCCCTCTGCGTCGGCGAGCGGAGGGACTTGGATCTCGGGGGTGGCCAATGGCGTCGACATGACGATTGCGGCGAAGGCCAATGCGACTGTGGATTTGGCCGCCTACCTCTCCATCGCTGGATCTCCGACTCCCAACGTTCGGTGGGAGAAGCAGACCGCCCAGAACCAGTTCGCCGTGGTTCGGCCGTTCGCCAACTCTTCGAGCCTGGTTCTGGCGGCCGTGCCCACCAACGCTGGGATTTACCGCGTGACCGCGACCAACTCGATTGGCGGAAACACTGGGGTGACCAAGCTGATCGCACTGAACGTGGATCGGGTTTTGAGTGTGACCAATGGCGCGATGGTTTTCCCCGATGCCACCGTTGATCTCCCGATTTCATTGGTAGGTTTTGGGGATGAGTCGGTGCTTTCTTTCACACTCCAAATCGACTCGGCCTACATTTCAACGGCCGCTGCCAATGTTGCCATGACCTTGGACTCGGCCCTCGCTGCCACCACCACGCTCTCCTACCGCACCTCCGGATCCGTTGACGCGACTCCAGCGGTCGACGGAGCCGGCGGCAATCGTCTGAAAATGCAGGTGTTGGTTTCCAAAACCGATCCCACGAAGACCTTCTCTGCAGGAACCAACCGTCTGGGCACGTTGACTCTCAAAGCACAGGATATCAGCAGTATTGGTGTGATCCGAAGCGGAACGGCGAATCCGTCGCTGGATGCAGCGATTCAGATTCTGGGCTCGGGCACGGTAGGTCCGGACTATTTGCCGCTGAGCATCGCCTTGACCAATGCGACCTTGACCTCTTTGGTGGCGGAGTCGGGTTCCGTGCGCGTGTTGGCCGATTCGCTGGAAGGCGACGTGGACGGGAATTTCGCGGTCAACGTCATTGATGTCACTGCCATCGGCAATGTCTTGGCGGCTGGCGCCTTCGGGAGCTTCAGCACGCCCGTTCGCCAGAGCAGGCTCGATACGGCTCCCCGTCTGGCCTCAGGTGACACCAGGGTGAACCTCGCTGATTTGGTCCAAGTGGCCCGGTATGCTGCCAAATTGGACGCCGCTCAACCGGCCGGGGGTCCGAGTGGCACGTTCGCCCTCAACGGGGGTATTGTCCTCCCCAAGGTGGTCAATCAACGGAAGTCTTTGGCGACGGGTCAGGTCCGTCGGATCCGCCTCGGATGGGCCGATTTGGTGGCTGGCCAGGAGGTTTGGGTTCCGGTGTTGCTCTCAGGATACGGAAACGAGAATGCCTTGGCGTTCAACGTGGAGTTCGATCCGGGCGTCATCGAGTACACCGGACTGAAAGCCGCGACCGGGACCTCCCAGATGGAAAACAACCTCGCGGCCCAGGAGGGGCGCGTCGGCGTCATCCTTTGGAAGGCTGCGGGTAAAGCAGTGCCTCCGGGTGAGTGCTCAGTGGCTGAGCTGGGCTTCCGTGTCAAAGCCGCGGTCGGCAGCGCGAAGATCCGCTTTGGCAGCCGCCCGGTGGATTCACTCATCGCGACCGTCGACGCCCAACCGGTGACGACCGTCGAATTTGAAGGGGGCGAGTGGTCCATTGCCCAGCGTCGGCGTGTGGTGGGAGGGCGGATGGTTTCCCAACACATGGCCGCGGGTCGTTGGAATGTGGAGCTGCAGGCAATCGACTCGGCAGGGGTTCCCGTTTCGGCGGTCAATCGTTCCATTCGAGTCCAATCGGCAAATCGTTTGGATGCGAATGATACGGAATGGACTCCCGTCGGAGTCGCTCCGGAAGTCACGCCTTTGGGAACGTTGCGACTGCCGTTGCCTCAATCGGCAGATCAAGCAACGCGGTTCTATCGAATCCGCGAGGAATGAGTTGTTGGTTCTTGGATATTTCAGGCGGGTCGTCGGGATCGAATCAAGTGATCCCGCACCAAAATCCAATCGGCTGATCTGAAAGTTCCCATTCACGGAGGCGCTCAATTTCAGGATTGAGCGCCTCCGCTCTGTATTCAGGGTTGCCTCTTGTGACGACCACCCACGTCCTCAATACCCCGGTCCGCTCCAACTTTTCATTGCCTCCGGCAGCGCCTCCGTCGACGGCCCGCGTGGTCATTGTCGGAGGGGGCATCGTGGGGTGTTCGGTGGCCTACCATTTGGCCAAGGCGGGTTGGAAGGATGTCGTGTTGCTGGAGCAGGGCTTGCTCAGCGGCGGCACTACGTGGCATGCGGCCGGCATGATCGGTCAGTTGCGTGCCAGCAACAGCATGACCCAGATCAACAAGTACTCGGCCCAGCTGTATCCCCAGTTGGCCGAGGAGACGGGCCATGATGTGGGCTGGGTCCGCACCACCGGTCTGACGCTCGGGACCAATCCGGAGCGCATGACTCAACTCCGCCGAACCGCCGCGATGGCAGAGGTGTTCGGGGTCGAGGCGCACCTGGTCGGTCCCAAGGAAGCCCAAGATCTCTGGCCGCTCATCCAGGTCGAGGATGTGTTGGGAGCGGTGTATCTGCCCGGTGATGGGCGGGTGATTCCCGGCGAATGCGCGGTGGCCTTGGCCAAAGGCGCGATGGCTCACGGCGCGGCGCTCATCGATCGGACGCGCGTCGCCTCGCTGCTGCAGACCACGGCTCCGCACGGACGTCAGCGGGTCACCGGAGTGCGATTGGAGAGCGGTCAGGAAATTCGCGCCGACTGGGTGGTCCTTGCGTGCGGCATGTGGGCTCGCCAGCTCGGACTGGGTATCGGAGTGGATCTGCCGCTCTACCCGGTCGAGCATCATTACGTTTTGAGCGAACCCATCGAGGGAGCGCTCCCGACCTTGCCGTGCGCCCGCGATCCCGACGCGGCGATCTACTTCCGCACGCTCGATGATGGGTCCATCAAGCTCGGAGCCTTCCAGTGGCGCTCGAAGCCGTGGCAAATAGGCGATACGGTGCCCGGTGACTTCGCTTTCGGTTTGCTGCCCGACGACTGGGAGAAGTTCGCCGAGCCTTGGGCGGCCGGAAAGCACCGCATCCCGGCCTTGCGCAACGCCCGATTCCCGAAGTTCGTCAATGGGCCGGAGAGCTTCACGCCCGACAACAATTTCCTGATGGGCACTCCGGCCGGGACCGAGGGATTGTTTGTGCTCGCTGGCTTCAATTCGGTGGGCATCGCCAGTGCCGGCGGTGTCGGCAAGTTCGCCGTGCCGTGGTTGGAGTCGGGCGAGATGCCCATGGACCTCTGGAGCGTGGATGTCCGCCGTTTTGTGCCGGCGCAAAATGGACGAGGTTATCTACAGGCCCGTGCCGCGGAAGTGCTGGGCTTGCACTACCAGATGGCTTGGCCCAATCGCGAGATGGAGACTTCGCGGGATGTCCGGGCCACGCCGCTGCACGCGCTCACCCGCGCCGCGGGCGCCTGTTTCGGGCAGACGGCAGGCTGGGAACGCCCATTGTGGTATGCCCCCACCGGCACGACGGCCGAACTCCGGTACTCTTTTAGCAAACAGAACTGGGCCCCACACGTGGCGGCCGAGGTGCGCCGTTGCCGCGAGCGGGTTGCGTTGTTTGATCAGTCCACCTTTGCCAAATACGAAATCACCGGCCGGGATGCGCTGGCCGGTCTCGACCGGCTTTGCGGCAATCGCCCCGATGTCCCCGTCGGCCGCATCGTGTACACCGGTTTGCTCAACACCCGCGGCACCTACGAGAGCGACGTGACCCTCGTGCGTCTGGCCGACGACCGGTTCTACGTCATCGCTCCGACCCAGCAGGTGCGCCATGACGCCGACTGGATCCTCCGAAACCTCCCGCAATCGGCTGACATCCAACTCTCGGACGTCACCGAAGCCTTCGGTGTGGTGTCCATCATGGGGCCCCAGGCGCGGGCCGTCTTGCAGCGGGTGACCGAGACCGACTTGTCGGCCGCGGCGTTTCCTTTCGGCCACAGCGCGGAAATTCGCATTGCCGGCGTGCCGACACCCGTGAGGGCGCTCCGTGTGACGTATGTCGGCGAGCTCGGGTGGGAATTGCATGGCCCCGCCGCATCCATGGCCGCGGTCTGGACTGCGCTCGCGGAGGCCGGAAAACCGGAGGGCATTGGACCCGCTGGGACCTACGCCATCAACGCCATGCGCATCGAGAAGGCCTACCGCGCTTGGGGCCACGAATTGTCGGTCGATGAAAACCCCTTCGAAGCCGGACTGTCATTCGCGGTCGACTGGGAACGGGACTTTTTGGCCAAACCCGCATTGCTGGGGCTGAAGGGGCGTCCGTTGCGCAAGCGACTGGTTTCGCTGGTGATGGAGTGCGAAGACCCGACCGTGACCTTGTGGGGCAACGAACCGGTTTTCCGCGACGGTATATTGGCGGGCTACACCTCCAGTGCCGCCTATTCGCCGACGCTCTCCGCGCCGGTGGCCATGGCCTACATCAAGCGGCCGCCTGAGGAAGGCGGACTCGGTGTGGACACTGAATGGCTGCAGGCAGGCCGATACGAAATCCTCCAAGACGGCGTTCGAAGACCGGCCCGGATGACCCTTCGAGCGCCGGTCGATCCCGAGCGTGCCCGGATCCTGAGTTGAGAAGTTTTTGCGGGTTTTGTCAGGTTCATCCACGGCCCCTTCACTGATGAATCACAGCGTCCATCTCGTTTTCCGCGGGGTCCCTTGGATTGTCCTGGGTCTATGGATGCTGTTGATGGAGTCTGTGAGGGCGGGTTCCACCGATGCCGTTGAACTCTTTGAACAGCGCATTCGACCCATCCTCGCCAACGAGTGCTACGAATGCCATGGGGCCAAGAAACAGAAGGGCGGTCTGCGGGTGGATTTTCGGGACGGACTACTCAACGGCGGGGAATCCGGTCCGGCCATCATCCCGGGGGACTCTCGGAAGAGCCTTCTCCTCAAAAGCATCCGACACGCGAACCCCGATTCTGGAATGCCCAAGGATCGGCCTCAGCTCCCCGAGTCCGTCATCGCTGATTTTGCCCGGTGGGTGGACGAGGGCGCCGTGGATCCCCGCGACGAACCCCAGTCTGTGTCGTCCACCGCGGCGACCGAGAGCACCGGTTTTGCCACCACGATCCAAGCGCGCAAGGAGTGGTGGAGCTTTCGCCCGGTGCGAATGCCGTCCATCCCGAGCGTCACGAACACCGCGTGGTCCGAGCACCCGGTGGATCGCTTCCTGTTGGCGAAAATGGAGGAACGCGGATTGCAACCCGCCCCCGACGCCGGTCGCGAATCGTTGCTGCGCCGCGTCACCTTCGCGTTGACCGGGTTGCCGCCGACGGTTGAAGAGATTGAAGACTTTTTGCGGGATGGCTCGCCCAACGCCTACGAGAAGCGGGTGGATCGACTGCTGGCTTCGGCCCGGTTTGGCGAACGTTGGGCGAGGCACTGGATGGATCTGGTTCGCTACTGCGAGTCGCATGGAAGTCAGGGAGACCCGGAACTGCCCATGGCTTGGCGCTACCGGGATTATCTCATACGAGCTTTCAACGCGGACGTTCCGTACGACCAGCTGGTCCGTGAGCACATCGCCGGGGATCTCTTGGAAAACCCGCGTCTCAACCGCGCCGAAGGCTTGAATGAATCCCGAATTGGGCCGGCGCACTTGCGCATGGTGGAGTTCGGGTACATCCCGGTGGATGCCTTGGACGATCAGGTGAAGGTGGTCGACAACCAGATCGATGTGTTCTCGAAAACCTTTCTCGGCCTGACCGTTTCGTGCGCCCGCTGTCACGACCACAAGTTCGATCCGATCAGCCAGAAGGACTTCTACGCACTGTACGGAGTGTTCGCCAGCAGTCGCCCCGGCCAAGTGGTCGTGGATGATCCATCGCGGCTGGAGGTCCACCGGGAAAGGCTCACGGGACTGAAAAATGAAATTCGCATCGGCTTGGCGGACGCGTGGAGCGCCGCGGTGGATGGAGTGAAAACGGGGATGCTCGAGCAGGCCTCGCTCCATGCACAGAAGGAGCACCTGACAGCCGAAATTCGGAGTTTATCGGACGAAATCGCCCAAGTGGAATCCCGGGCACGTTCGGAGTGGGCCCGGCAACGCGGAGTGGCCCACTCGAATCGACTGCCCGCCCCTCTGGCCCAATGGAGTTTCGAAGGAGATTTGCGTGATGGCGTGGGAGCCATGCATGGGCATGCAGAAGGCGGAGCGGTGGTTCGTGGCGGACGCCTTGTCTTGGACGGAGTGAACGCATGGGTGGTCACCGAACCCTTACCCACCGATCTGCGCGAGAAATCCCTCGAAGTTTGGGTGGCACTCGCCGGTCTGGACCAAAAGGGCGGGGGAGCGTTGACGGTCCAAACGCCGGACAGCGAGCACTTCGACTCCATCGTCTTTGGCGAACGGGAGACCGCCCGTTGGATCGCCGGCAGCGATTTTTTCCGCCGCACCGAGGATTTTGGAGGTCCCGCTGAGACCGCCAAACCCGGCGAGCTGGTGCATCTCGTGGCGGTGTATGGAGCCGACCATTCCATCGCGCTGTACCGCAACGGATTGCCCTACGGCAAACGCTACCAGCGAGGCACGTTGCAGCCGTTCTCGGCGGGCCAAGCGCGGGTGGTTTTGGGCAAACGCCATCTGGCGGCGGGCATCGCCTCGTTGACGGGCGAGATCGAGGAAGCCCGGATTTATGCGCGCGCCCTGACGGCGGACGAAGTGTCCGCATCGTTTCGCGCCGGTGCCGTCGGCATGGACGCTCAAACCTTGACCCAATCCCTGACGCCAGCGGAGTTGGCAAAGCGATCGAACCTGAATCGAGACTTGGAACGGCTTCGTGCGAATCTGACGCAGATCCTCGATTCGCCTCTTCTGATCGAGACTTGGAAAAGCGCCTGGGCGGATGCTGCCAAGAACAATGCCAATCCCCTTCATCCGTGGGTCCAGCTGGCGGGCCGGACCGGTGAGGAGTTTCAGGCGGGATGGTCGGAGCTCGTAAAGTTTTGGAAGGACGAGCTCTCCGGCCGTCGCGAGTTCAATCGCACGAACTTCACTTCGGGATGGGACCTGCGTACCCAGGAATCACGGACGTGGTTCATGGACGGTGGTGACGCGAGGCTGGGGCTCGGTGTTCGAAACAGCGAGCCCGAGCCGGTGGGCGGGTTCTCCGTGGAGTTCGAGGGCGACCGGGTCTTGCGCGGGCTTTATCCGGCGGGTGTTTTCAGCCATGCACTCACTCGAAAACAAAGCGGGGTTCTCACCTCTCCCCGGTTCAAAGTGGAGACCGACAACATCAGCGTGCGCGGCCTCGGTGAGCGCAGCATGGTTCGGCTCATTGTCGAGAACTACGCCATCGGCGGTGGTGGGCTTTATCCGGCCGCCAATCTGGGATCCGATCAAATGCGGTGGCGCCGGCTCGACACCGCCTACCGCAAGGGCGCCAACGCTTACCTTGAGTTTGTCAGTGCTGATGATTCTCCGAACTCAGGCTCGGCAGAGGGTGGGCGCGCTCATTTCGGGGCCGCGGAGGTGGTGTTTCACTCGGGTCCGTTGCCCCCCAAAGAACTCATCGAACCCGCGGCCTTCCTCTTGGATTCCGGAGAAGTGCCCAGGTCCCGCAACGAGTTGGCTGATCTCTACCGCCGCCGCTTGGCCACGGCCGTCCAGCACTGGCGGGAAGGTTCTCTGAGTGAAGAAGAACTGGGCTTTCTTGATTATTTTGTCCGTCACGACTTGTTGCCGACTTCGCTCAAACGATTGCCCCAACTGAACCAGACCGTGACCGCGTATCGCCGGTTGGAAACGGAGATTCCCATCCCGCGGCGCGCACCGGGAGTCCACGAAGCGGTTGCGTTCAACCAACCGATGTTTGTGCGAGGTCAAATCACCCAGCCCGGTGAACCAGTACCGCGCCGATTCTTGGAGATGTTCGACGATCAGCCTTTCCGAACGTCCCTCAGTGGCAGGCTGGAACTGGCCAACCAGGTCGCCAGTGCGACCAACCCCTTGACGTCTCGAGTGATGGTCAACCGCCTCTGGCATCATCTCTTTGGCCGGGGTCTGGTCGGCACGGTCGACAACTTCGGTCGCCTCGGTGAAAAACCCACCCACCCTGAACTCCTCGACTACCTCGCGACCCGTTTCGTGGAGCGCGGTTGGTCGATCAAGGAAACCCTCCGCTTCCTGGTGACCTCCCGGGCCTTTCAGCAAGCGGCGACGCCCTCCAGCGACGCCCGTCGCATCGACCCGGGCAACGAATGGTTGTCCCACGCCCGCGTTCGCCGATTGGAGGCCGAAGCCATTCGCGATGCCATGCTCACCGTTTCCGGCGAGGTGGACCTGAAAATGTATGGGCCGGGAGTGAACGTGTATTATGTCGCCAAGACCGAGGGCGGAGGGCCCAAAGGACCGCTGGATGGAGACCGCCGACGCAGTGTCTATCAGCGGATCCGGCGCAACGCCGCGAACCCCTTCCTCGAGGCATTCGACGCCCCCAAGCCGGTGAGCACTCGGGGTCGACGCGACGCCACCAACGTGCCGGCGCAATCCCTAACGCTGCTCAACGATCCGTTCGTGATCGACCAGTCGGCCAAGTGGGCCAAGTCCCTGATGAAGGACGGCCGCAATAGCGATGAACGAATCCAGGCCATGATCGTTCGCGCATTGGGTCGCCCCGCCACGGCGGAGGATCTGGCGGTGAGTCGGGAGTTTCTGCTCTGGCTGTCGGCGGAACACTCGGTCCCACCGCACGACCTCGAATCGAGCGAACGTGTTTGGCAGGATTTCGCCCAATCCCTGTTTTGCCTGAAGGAGTTCATTTATGTCGATTGATCGCCGCCGGATGGACTTGCGCCGCGCCCCGGGGATTTCCCGGCGCGACATGCTCGCGCAATGCTCGACAGGCTTCGGCCTGGTGGCGTTTTCGGGCCTCCTGGGCGGCGGCAAAGCCCTCGCAGCCGCCCCGCCCAACCCGTTTGCTCCGCGGGTGCCGCGTCTGCCCCCGAAGGTGAAGAGCGTCATCTTCTGTTTCATGTCGGGCGGTGTGTCTCATGTGGATACCTTCGATCCGAAGCCCCGCTTGAAGAAGGATCACGGTAAACCCATGCCCGTGCCGGTGCGGCCGACGATGTTCAACCAGAATGGCAACATCATGGCCAGCCCGTGGGAGTTTCGGAACCACGGCCAATCAGGTCTGCCCGTCAGCGAATTGTTCCCCCACATCGGCGCGTGTGCCGACGACCTCGCGGTCATTCGCTCGATGACCAGCATCGCCAACGAACACGCCCAGGGAAATTACTTCATCCATACCGGCTTCTCTCTGGCCGGGTTTCCCAGCGCGGGTGCGTGGACGACCTATGGGCTGGGCAGCGAGAACCAAAACCTGCCGGGCTTCGTGGTGCTGGCCAGCGGTGGCTCCCCATTGGGCGGCGTGAACATTTACGGCAACGGTTTCCTTCCGGCGGTGCATCAGGCGTCGTTCATCGACCCGACGCAAAAGGAAGCCCTGGCCAACATCACGCCGCGCGAAGCCGACCCACTTCAGCGCAAGCGCCTGCGATTCGTGGAAGGGTTCGACCACAGGCATCTGGCCCGATTGCAGGGCGACGAACAGGTGGAGTCCGCCATCCAGAACTATGAGATCGCCTATCGGATGCAGTCGGCCGTGCCCGACCTGGTCGATTTGCGCGGCGAGAGCGAGGCGACCCAACGGCTTTACGGCATGGATTCACCGGTCCGGGAGAAGGCGGAATACGCGCGGCAGTGCCTGCTGGCCCGTCGGCTCGTTGAGCGCGGGGTGCGTTTCGTCGAGCTCACCTGCCTTCCGAGACCGAGCGATCCCGGGCAAATAGGCAACCCGTGGGATCAGCATGGCGTGTTGAAATCCGGCCATTCCGAAATGGCCTTCCAGGTGGACCAGCCGATCGCCGGCCTGATCCGTGATCTGAAAGCGCGTGGCCTTTTTGAAGAAACGCTCATTGTCTGGGCTGGGGAATTCGGTCGCACGCCCTTTGCCCAATCCGATGACGGGCGGGATCACAATCCGTTCGGTTTCAGCGTCTGGCTGGCGGGCGGGGGAATCCGCGGTGGCACGGCCTATGGTGCCACCGATGAACTCGGCTATCACGCGGTGCAGGATGTCTGCACGGTTTATGATTTGTGGGCGACGGTCCTCCACCTCTTGGGTCTGGATCATGAAAAGCTCACCTACCGTTTTGGCGGCCGCGATTTTCGGCTGACCGATGTCCACGGTCAGGTGGTGCGTGCGATTCTGGCCTGACGTCTGAAGGGTTCCGGGTGCAGGGGTCCGATTGAGGGGTTTGCCGAAGTCGGATCCCCTATTGGTGCGTAAAACGACCGGTTGCCGTCGCGGCCGCTTGCAACCCGAGGTCGACGTTTCAACCCGAGCACCGGTCACTGGTTGCCGGCACTCGGGGCGGGTGGGGTGTGGTCGGCGCCTTCTGGTTCGGGCAGGGAGTGATCTCGGGCTTCTTTCATTGAATCCGTATCGATGGGCATATTACACAGGACTGAAGTATGGGTCGTGGCCCCCTCAAACATGATGCCGGAGGCAAGGCTCGTCCTGCATGGCCATTGGACTCGGCTGTCAGTGCCGTCTTCTCGGAATGCCAGAGGTACCGCTATGAGCTTCGGGAAGTCTGGGATCCAGACCGTCCCCTCGTTCTCTGGTTGCTGATGAACCCCAGCGTGGCCTGCACCGACCACAGCGATCCAACGCTCCGCAAAACCGGTAATTTCGCGAGGATTTGGGGGTATGGAGGGCAATTGGTCGGAAACGTTCATGCCTACCGTGCCACAGACAAGAACCGGTTGATGGAAGTCGCTGATCCGGTGGGTCCGGAGAATGATCGGAGGATC
>JACCEB010201348.1_pt1 | contig 19813 bp, 22 predicted proteins | sample 7454761 | NCBI WGS metagenome assembly JACCEB01 (sample SAMN15323454, study PRJNA562643) | freshwater metagenome | isolation source: river surface water | place: USA:Blue River Watershed | collected 2017-08-18 | reverse complement strand
GTTCAGGTGTAGTTATAATTAGATTTAAAGAAAGAGCTTCTATGGGTAAAAAATATACTTATTGTCTTATGGATAAGAATTATTTTGGCGGTGGATGGATGTTGGCTATGAGAGCTGTAAGAGGTAGTCGAACATTTGGTTACAATTCTGAACATTGGACAAGCGCAACAACTTTAAATGACACGATTGAAAAAATAAGAGAGGTTAGTTTTGATGCAGATTTAAATGTAAGTAGTATTGGCAATGCTATTTTTAATGATTATAATGGTAATAACACCGCTATTAATCGATATGATGCTAAATTCGATATATTCAATCGATATAAGGCAAATGAATGGATGGCTGTTTTCTATTTTAAAAATGACTATGGTGTTGTTCTAAAAGGAGGCGATTTAATTTCAGGCGGTAATCAAACAGCCAAAGGTTGGATTTGGCGTGAAACCAACCTCATTGAAGCTGATAAAATAGAGAGAACTCCATTACAATTATTCCAAAAAAGAAATAGAATGGATCGCCATAATTCTTTAATAGACCTTAGAGGTAATTATGGAGTTAATAATGTTAAAAATTTGGATAAATTTAAACCAGTTTCAAATATGCCTAAATTATGGTCATCACAACACGGATATAACTTTTATGGTATTAATTATGATGTCCCTGAATGGTATGTGCGATAGATGTCAAATATAAGGATTCTTAATTAAATTAATAATCATTTGTTTTTCGTTATATAGCTCAATTCGTTCATTAATATCATCCAATTCCTTATTGTTACTGATTAACTTTTTTTTATGTAATAAAGATAAATATTCTTTATTTGAAATTTCCGGATAGTCCATTAACTTTTTTATCAAAAACTTTTTGCTACTCATTTCTATTATTTAAATAATATTTCAAAATTTTTATTTTTATCTTTCTTAAAGTTAATTGTATCCCCTATTTTATTATTCGAATTGTAAGCATTCTTAATGAGATTATGATGATAAATATTAATTTCATCATTTGTGATATTCATAAATTTATTATCAATCATTACTAAATATTCCTCCTTATTTCGAATGGTAAATGGGTATTCCTCGAGAAGGTTAATGGAATATACCAAGCATTTATTATAAATATTATAAATTTCAATGATTTTAATAAGAATAAAATAAGTCATTAATTTTAATTCACACATACCTGAAACATTAATACCCATTTCTTTAATCTTACCTATAATTGCTTCTTTATCAATCTTATTTTTAAGGATAAATTTCTTAACATCTAAATTATGATTACCGCTCTTAATTTTACTTTTGATATGTTTTGACACATTATCATAATCATAAACCTTAAAATTAGCAATCTTTGTTTTTGAAACTTCGAGATTCGCAATCAAATATTCAATTACCTTTGTTACCTTCAAAACCTCTTCTTTGAGACTATTCATATAAGTATTTCTTTCTTCTTCCTCCTTTTCACTTAAGGGATTTGAATCCACATCAATTACAAATTCATAATCATTTCCATCATTTTGATTCGAATTACAAAAAGTAATTAGTTTTTCTTTTGTGGGATAATAATTGAAGATATCTTTAACGTCAATATCAGCAGTTTTATTAAAGATTTGTGTATCAATTATCTTTTTGATAAATAAAAATTCCATAATTAAGATTTAGCAATTAATTTTTATATATATTCAATATTCCTATAACAATCCCTGAAGTTGAAGAAGTTTCTGAAGGGACATCTACATTCAATTTGATTTGTGCCTGCATCCCTATATTTCATTTGCTGTTCCTTGGATAGATAGTCAAGGAAACAACACCGATGTAAATAATTCTTCTTACTTACGTTTGTATTTAATTCAACGAGTTCCTTATTATTATTAATTTCCTCGAGACATATACAACACCTATCATCAATCATTTCCTCATCTTTAATATCATCCAAATCAACGAATTTAAATGGAAGATTAGTAATAGTCCAAGGGACGTTACGCACAATCATCTTAAGTATTCTATAACAATTTATGTATTCCGTCGTTGGATTGCTAACACTTCTCGTGAATTTTGTTTTGAATTGAATGATATCGCAAATGATTTGTGTGGAATAGATGCTCTTTTCGGTGAAAACCATTCCATCCATAGGGGTTCCAGTGCAATTTGAAACTCGAATATTATCATCATTACTTCTGTTTCTTTCCATAATAAAGACGTTACACTGAAAATCGAGATTATAGAATGGTGGCTCAATCTTATCCACATATTGAATAAAGTCTTGATTGTTAGTATTGGCATTCGAATAATTGATATCAATTAAATCAATCTTTGTGCGAATTCTAACGCCACTTTGTGTAAGTGTTTGACCAATACGAAGCTCAATTTCAATTATCTTATGACGCAGATATCGATTAGCCTCGAGATATTCAAATCGATTAAAATTAGGGTCATCCACCACACTTACACGTCCCCTAAAATTCTTAACAAATTCTCGAAGTTTATTAAGGAAGCTAGTTGAATTGTTCTCGGCACGAAAGAATACATCAATGTCATTTGGAATGGTAAGACGATGTTTCGTATCAGGGTCATAATTATTATCCCAATACCTATCAAAATCCAATTCCTTTTTAATAAAGAGATTCCTATAATGCTTACCAATGATATCATCACGAACCATTCCTCCAAATATGATTCCACTGTTGCTCAATACCAAATTCTTGATTTGATTACATAACGCTCGCTTTTCACGAAGATGATTAATCTTGACAGTCATTGACATTATGATTGTTGGTAAAAGTCAGTTAAAAAAAGAAAATCAATTTTTTTTAAGTTGCCTTTTGCCTGCCTTTTTAAACAAGACATTATAGTAATATCTTTCCAAAGCAGCTCTATTATCCTTAACAATAGGAGGTAGATTTATATTAAAATCTCTTTTCAAGTTATTAATAATTTCATCATCGGTAAGATTTTTAATATCATATATATCTTTGATTACTGTTGATAATCCTGATAATTTGAAATCAGATGTAGATAAATAAGTATCATTACTTTCATCATCGATAAGTCTCGTATATATTAAAATCCTTTTACCTTTTCCAAATGAAAAACACAAATCCTTTTTTTGAGTTACAAAATCCAATTTACAAGTCTCAGGATTCAAACAAAAATCTTCATCCTTCTTTATATCCCAATCGTATTTCATTAAAGAACAAGGGTTTACTGTTTTTAATCCACTCTTAAGAGCTGGTTCCATTGTTCCTGAATTCCAACCATTATAGACATAACGATTCTCATTACAGGTAATACCAGCAATGGCGTGACCTAATCCAATATCACCATTATAGTTGTTTAAGGTAACGGCATCTAATTTATAAATATGACCATTTAGATGAATTATATCATCATATGTATCTAAACCTCTGCTATTGAAATTATAAGTGGAACTGTTGAATTCTTTCATATAATAATCGAGAAAATTATAATTATCTTTTTGAAATGCAATTAAATCTTCGTGTTTTATTATTAGAATGTCGGGAATATCTTCAAGAATTCTTGAAGTTTCTTCTATTACCTTTACTTTCTTTTCTTTTGCTAATTCTGGATTTTTGTAGTATTTGAGTTCATCTTTTAAAAGTGTAAATTTATTTTTATTTAATTTATCATAAATAAAGGTAAATTCCTTATCTGTATTTAAATAATAATTAGTTTTATTATAAATCCATCCCTTTTCTTTAGTAATAACAATGTCGAGTGTTTTTATTCCTATATATTTGAAAAATCTAATTATAAAATCAGAGTCAAAACCTAATCCAGAACCATCTTTTATTGCTGCTTTAAAAAAATTTAATAATTCCACATCATTATAAGTTTTAATCATTTTAAATAAAATTGATTCGGGTTTAATTTTACTAAAGAAATCTTGAACCTTTTCGGGTTGATTATAATATTTAATCAACACGGCTTTCAAAACCATTAAAAAAGAATTGGATTTACTCCATTTTTTTGATTCTTTAATTAAGATTTTTCGCACATTTTGACTATAGAGAGCAACTATTAAAATAGCATTAAACCAACAAGTGCCACCGAATTGCGGTATAACTGATAAATTAACGCATTCCATTATTTCTCTTATATATATCATACATAAGAAGTGATACATAGCCAACAATAGTGGCTTTTAATGATAACTCCAATCTATGTAAAACCTTTTCGAAGTTTTTCATAAAAATTGATATCTAATAAATAATAATTATCTTTAAATGACTATGGAAACTTATTTGGAATTGATTGAGAACAAAATAAAAACTATTTTAAACAGACCTGAAAAGAATGATTTAACATTTGATTTATTAGATACTGATAAATCAATGAAAAATAAAATGGTGATTTTAAAGGAAAAACAAAAATCAATGAAAATAGGAGAAATATGGCAAGAAGTAATTGGTAATTATGAAGGTTTTACAAATTTAAAAATAGGTCACGTATCCGGATTGGATATTATTTCTACAACAAATAAAGTTGCTATTGAATTAAAAAATAGAACAAATACTGATAATCATTCATCAAAGAAAACAAACTTTGATAAATTGGCAAAATTTAAAAAAGAAAACCCTGAATATTTATGTATATATGCAACAATTAACGCAGATAATAAAAAGAAAACAGTCGAGGGAGCTATTATTAAAATTATTCATAATAATGAAGAAATATATCAATATACGGGATATAAATTTCTCAAACTTATATTTGAAGATAATATAGAAATAATACTTAATTTTATGAGAGATACTATCGATAAATATTCAAATTAATATTTCAATCAACGAAATGCCTATTTGTTTTGCTAATTCGACTGGTATAGCATTTCCAATTTGTTTATATTGAGATGCGTAACTGCCTGTAAAATTATAATCATCGTCAAATGTTTGTATTCTTGCATATTCTCTAATGGTTAAAGGTCTTTCTTCTAATGGATGACATCTTTCTGTTTGTTTTTGTGATGGAGTACATAATAACGTTAATGATGGTTTTTCCATTGATAGACGATATAAAATTCCTCTTTTACCACCACCTGAATAGAAACTTTTACCTAAATATTTTTTTTGTAAATCTTCGGGCAAATTAATCCAACAACCACCTTGTGGTATCATTTTAAATAACTTAATTTTATCATCATTATATTTAGCACCAAATGATGATGGTACATTAATTAAAACATCTTTTAAAAGTTTTATATTTGAACATTCCTTCGGAAATTCAAATTTTTTATTTATAACCGTTTTTAAAGTTCCAATGATAAATACTCTTTCTCTTTTTTGAGGCACATTATATTTAGAAGCATCTAAACATTTATAATTAATTTCATACAAATCATTTTCATTTATAGTTTCAATTATTTTTTTAATAGTTTTACCTTTGTCATGACTCAACAAACCTTTTACATTCTCAATCATAAATATTTTAGGTCTGATTAAATTTATAATTTCTATAAACTTAAACATTAAATCACCTCGAGGGTCTTCTAATCCCTTTCGCAAACCTGCTTGAGAAAATGACTGACACGGAACACCGCCTGCTAATAAATCAACTTTATTAATATACGGTGTATAATCTATTTTATCCATTGATGAAAGAATTATATTTATACCCGGATGATTCTTTTTTAATGTTTCACAACAATCCTTATTATTATCATTCAATAGTAAAGGAATAAAACCAGCCTTAATTAAACCTGAGCTTAAACCACCGCAACCAGCACATACCTCTATAAATGTAGGCCTATTTATTTCCATTATATCTCAATTAATTATTATTATCATTCATTTTTTATTTAAAAATTTTATTGATATATATATATAGATGTTCTCACCGTTTTATATATACCCACCTTATAAACCTGTCAATAAAAACTCTTCTAAAGATAATAAGAATGATTCAAAGTCCTTAAAATGATATAAGGATTAGACTTTTTAATATAAATAAGCTCTTATAGCTCAGTTGGTTAGAGCGAACGGCTGTTAACCGTTAGGTCGAAGGTTCGAGTCCTTCTAGGAGCGCTTTTTTTTCATTTCTAATTTTCAAATAAAATTAGTATAAGAATTTGATGAATATTTATAAATATGAAATCAATTCTGCTATTACTATTCATCAGTGGTATTCAGGCATTTAGTGTAATTAGTATAAATTTAATTATTAAGAGGACTGTTGAAGAAAGCTTGATAAGTTTTATTAAACTGCCACATATTCAAAATTTGAAGATTAAGAATAGTAGTAATTATTTAATTTTAAATTATTTGGATGAGCCATTACCAAAAACTAAATTGGATTTTAAACTACCTTCAAATCAAATTTTAATTAAGGATGATGATAATAAAGTTCTTAATTTTCTTTCCAATAAGGAAGAAACAATTGAGGAGATTGAAAATAGTCAAAATAAGTATTTGGAACAATACAATTCATTTTATACCATTTATGAAACGATTAAAAATAATAAAAAACCTATTATGATTATCAGTAAAAAGAAAGATTCCAAGTATTTATATTTAATCAAATCAAAAAATGAATACATCATGAAATATACATTTAATTATAATAATAAGCATCACAAATATTATTTCGACATCTTAGCTCAACCCATTGACAATTATGAGACTTCTTGGGAAATTTCAGCATTAATTAAGGATTATTCACCAAATAAGACTTTAGCATTAATTGGTTTTTATATTAAAAATTGGATTGAACTTAATATTTATAATAATCATCTCAATAGTTTTTATAAGAGATATATAATTCTCTATTATTTCCTAAATTTACAACAAGGATTTAAAGAGTAATAATAAGAATAAAATTATGGATAATCAAATAGTAAATCATATTAGGGGTGGAATGGGCAATCAATTATTTCAGGTATTTACTTTAATTTCAAAAGCACTGGATACAAATCGGGATTTTTATATACTGCACGATGCCTCAGATAAAAGACATTTGTATAATAAGATATTTGCAGCTATTCTTGATAAAATAAATAGTGGTTATTTTCATTTTAATCCACAAGAACCATATATCTATGGTGAACAAATCCCCAGAAAATATTCACCAATACCAAATTCCGCATCCATTTTATTAGGACATTATGAAAGTCATTTATATTTCGATCATAATAGAGATAAAATTATTAAACTTTTAAAAATTGATGAAATGCAAAATCAATATAAATTTAATTTTGAGAAAACAATAGCTGTTCATTTTAGATTTGAAGATTTCGTTCATATTGGTTGTGTTCAAAAGCCAATTTATTATATAAATGCGTTTCATAAACTAAAGGAAGAATTGAAAAATGATTTTTATAATTATAAATTTATTGTTTTTTCTTCAAAAGGGGAACAAGATGAATATTTAACTGATAAGTATATTGAACATATTAATAAAAACTTAGATACTCCAATAAATTTCATTAAATTTAAAGATTTGTATCCAAATGCCATTACTGAAGAAGAATTTATATATATGAGTAATTGTAATTATTTTATAAAACCTCATTCAACTTTTTCTTGGTTTGCTTTTTATGTATGTCCTCATATGAATAAAAAAGCGGTGGTACCAAATAATGACGATGAGTATTATAATTTAGAGGGAATTATAAAAGCAGATGCGGAAATATATGAATGCAAAGATGCTGCATTATATGAGTTATAGTTATTAATCAAAAAGCTCCTCCAAATAATCATCACCATAAATTTCAATCTTTTTTATGATTCTTCGTGGATGCATAACTTCCATAATTATTTCTTCTTCAAGTGCCTGAAAGTTTTCCTTCATTTTCTCATAATCCAATTCGAATATAGAAGGGTTTATTGATATTTCCTTCCAATTAATTTTATCTGGATTATTCTTCAATAGTAAAATAGCATTTGTATTTAAGGAAAGGACATTCCAACAAATTTTATCTTTATTTTCTCGCAGGATTTCAATAGCATTCTCATTATATGATAATAATGACCAATTTATTCTATGTTTATTAGTTTTTAAAAGATTATTCACCACTTGTTTATTTGAATTAAATGAGAGACCAAACCAATCAATTTTATCAGTATTAGCTCTTAATAGTTCATAAGCATTGGGATTTCTGGATAATGAATACCAATCTATTTTTAATGGATTCGCTTTTAATAATTCAATTGCGTTTGGATTTGATGACAATCGATACCATATTATCCTATCTTGATTTTTAATTAAAATAGGAATAGCACTCGGATTTGTAGAAATTGAATACCAATTAATTTTATCAGAATTATCTTTTAATAATTCATAAGCATTGGGATTCAAATGTAATTCCTCCCAATTAATCTTATCAGGATTACGACGAAGAAGATTGATAGCAGAAGGATTTCGAGATAAATAATTCCAATTAATTTTAGTTGGATTGCTCTCAAGTAAATCCATAGCATTTGGATTTAAAGACAATAAGTTCCAATTAATCTTATCTGGATTCGCACGAAAATAATCGACGGCATTTGGGTTTTTTGATAGCAACATAAAATCAAGTTTATCGACTTCAACCCAATCCCTGAATTTATATATTGGTTTATTCATAATAATTTAATTATATTTATCATAATAATCAATTTTTATTATAAAAAATGAAATAAATATTCAAATCTCAATTATAAAATGGTTACATTTTCAATGATTTGTTCTGTACGGAGTTACGATGATGATTCAGATAAGTATATTGAAACAACAGAGGATATTAAAGACGCTTGTGAAATAAATAATAAAATTATTGAAGTTATCAATCATTTTAATAAAGTTCGAATTATGAATAAGTTTCAGGTCAGGACGTTGATTGGTAATGATTTAATGTCAGATGTTCATCATAAATTATCACAATTACGAAATAGATTAGAGTTAGCAGAATCAAGTATTATAATTTCAAAAACTACTATTAAAAAGAATTATTTATCATTCCTATTATTTCTCGAATCAGCCACTATTTAAAAAAATGACTTTTATTTTTTATTATTATCTTTCAATTATGCGTCCTATTTACAAATTAAGACATTGGATTGATAGTAGTAAGCTTGATTTATTCTATCTTTCTTTAAATCAAAACGCAATTGAATTATTAGCGACCAATCCAGATAAGATTAATTATGGATATCTGTCATTAAATACAAGCCCATTTGTAGTAAAACTTATGAAAAATAACATAAAAAGGTTGGATTGGGATAACCTTTCGTCGAATCCAGCTGCCATAGAAATCTTAAAAAACCATCCAAGGATTATTAATTGGTATCAATTATGTGCGAATGAAAGCAGAGATGCCATTGAAATTTTAAAAAGAAATCAAATTAAAATTAATTGGAATCTCTTATCAGCAAATCCATTTGCAATTGAATTATTATTGGATAATCAAGATAAAATCAATTGGTCATTTCTATCATCCAACAGCAATCCATTAGCAATAGAACTACTCAAAGAAAATCCAGATAAAATTAATTGGTATCGTTTATCATCTAATCCCTCTGCTTTAGAATTATTAGAAGCTAATCCGAATAAAATAGATTTCCTTAACCTTTCCTTAAATACCAATCCTAAAATTCTGGATTTATTTTTAAGACAGAATTTACATAGAAAAATAAGTTGGCGTTTATTATCCTCCAATGAATATGCTATAAGTATTTTGGAGGAGAATCAAAATAAAATAGATTGGGCTATGTTATCAGCAAATCCAAAAGCAATAGAACTATTGGAGAAAAATCAGGATAAAATCGATTGGTTTATGTTATCTACCAATCCAGCCATCTTTCAATTGGATTATGAAAGAATGAAAGAAAATAATCGAGAGTTATATGAAGAGTTAATAAAAGAAGTAATGAAACCTTCGATGGTCTTTAAATATTCTGATTATGATTATATTGAGGAGCTTTTCGGCGATTAACAATGAAGATAATTTAATTTTGGATTTATGAAAATCTTATAACCTTTGCTAATAAGATTAATATTTAAGTAAGTGTGTTCACATAAACAAGGTTTATCATAGCCATTACAATTCTTCCAATAAAGATTGTAGTTGTTATCATTCTTTTTATAAGTAGTTATAAAGCCTCCACTAAATTTATTACAAGGATTTTCAAGTAGTTTGATTATTTCTGGAGATATAGAATTATCTGGTAGATTACTCAATAAATTATGATAAAAGTTGGTGATGGATTCATCAATAAGACTTGCGTAAGAACAATCATTAAATACCTCCTTTTTGTAAATACCTATTCCACCAAAAGCTGATATTACAGGTATGAGATGATTATCATCATTATCAAAATTAATTGTTAAATTATTTCTTTTTACATAAAAATCATCACCATATAATTCAGCACCGAACAAAAAAACATTGGAATAACATCTTAACGCATATTTATCATAATAAAACCCATAATTATCTTTCCCATTTGCGTATATGACATCCCACGAATTCAAATCACGGTTATTGAAACTATCAATAATCCCGTTACTTTCAAAATGATGAGTATCAAGGTCAATCATTATAACATAAGTAAAATCATTATACTTTTTAATTTCATCTAAAAGTTTATTTCGAGCATTAGCAATCTGTTCCATTCTACACGGATGGTCACTACCAGTTACTTGAGTATAAGCCCATATCTTACTATTTTTTTTAATTTCATCGTAATCAATGGTTTCACTTATGATTTTAATTTTATCTTTATTTAGTCCTTTTAGAACCTCTTTTGTATTATCGGTAGAATTATTTTCATAAATAATAATCTTGTAATCATCGAAGAGTTTTCCAATATTTATACATAAATTTACGCTCGTTAAAATCTTGTCTGCTACATTCTTAACCACTCCACATATAATAACCTTTTGATTAATGATTTTTTCACTCATTAGGTTTAGTTTTATTTCTAATTTTTATATCAAGATTAGATATATTTAAAAATATTCAAATAATCTATTTCCTTTTTAGGAAATGGTGTAAAACCATAATTTTCAGGATTTTCTTTTAATAATCGCGCGTAAGCATAATCAATATAAATAGGTAGTTTTATAAATCCATACGTAAAGGCACAACCTGAATATATGATTCTTTCACTTGGCAATAACTTTGTTTTTTTATTATTTCTTATAACATCAACATTTATCATATTATAATTAAATAATACAGTATTTAATATACCAGAACCAATTATATATCTATGAAAATAGTTCATTTATCTATAAATTTGTACTCTTGTTTTTATATGATATTAGTGATATACTCGTGATATATTTCGCTATAATCTGCATTTACCTTTATACCCACCCATTTTTTTGGGGCAATGATTATTTTGTTTTCATAATCACTAATATAGGATGCCCATAGACTAAAAGTAGAATTCGCTATGATGTTATTTTTAAATAAACTCATCAATAAAAACTCAACTGCTACATCATTAATATCTATAAAATAAATATCATCATAATTATATATCTCTCTATTAATATTATCCTTACACCATTGAATATCATCAGAGAAAACCACTACCTTTTTAATATTTGCTGTTTCAAGTGCCTTTTTATAATAATCAAGTTGAAGATTATAATGATGGTCACTACTTAAAATATAATCAGTTCTTCGAATATGAACAGAAATTAAATCGTCATCATTTGAATTCAATGACCTTTTAATTTCCTCATATAACACCTTGGCTTTTGTTACTAACTCATCATTACTATAAATATGACGTCTCATAATATTTCGAATATCATTATTATATGAACGAAAGGACTGATAATATCCATTAAATTGAATGTTAAATGGAACTTTTATATATGAACTCATAAGATTTTTATATAATATTCTTTCATAAGAAGGGATGAAATTAATTTGATTATATTCATCTGCTTTTAAAACATTGAATTGATTTTTAAATAAGGAATGCCAAAACGTTTTTCTCGGCAAATTAAAATTATTATATAAATCCTCCTCATATTTAAAAACAATCTCTTTATTTTCATCAATAAGAGTCTTATAAGTAATTACATTAGCAATTTGAAATAATTGATTTCCTAAACCACCCATTATCTCAGTTGAAACATAACTTGTATTTCTATCGGTAGCCATAAATATTTATATATTTTTATTATTTATATATAATGGCTACTACTAAAAGTAATTATATTGGAAGTGGGTCTTATGGATGTGCGATAAAACCGGGATTTTCTTGTTCCGCTACTAACGAAGTTGTAGATAAATCAATATCAAAACTATTTTCTGAGGAAATGGCTTATAAAGAAGAAGTTGAAATTAATAGGAAAGTTGCTCTTCTTGATAAGAATAATAAATTTACATTAAAAATGATTTCAAATTGTCAAATAACTCCTGCTTATATAAATTCAAATGTTAGTAATATTAATAATTGCAAAATTATTGAAAACCAACCAAAGATTTATCAAATTGTTTATGAATATGGAGGTATGGATTTACATAAATTATTTATTCAAAGTCATATCATATCAGCTTATCCAAATTTAAATATTTATGATTTCTTAAAAAAGGTGATTGAGATATTAAAAGGTCTTGAACTTCTTTTAAAGAATGGTTTAGTTCATCGAGATATAAAAATGGAAAATATCCTTTATAATGGTGAAAAAATTATTCTTATTGATTTTGGATTATTAACTACCATTGAAGATGTCTATAAAGGTAATAATTTAAAATTATATTATGAATTGGATAATAAAATTTTCCATTATCCAAGTGAAATTGTTTTATTAGCTGGATTATTATTAAAAAGGGAGTTATCAGATACCACTACTCCATTAATTCATAGTTTCTTAAATTTAGTGGCTTATTTTATTAAAAGCTATAAAAATAAATTTAATCAAACCCCTGAGTATTTAAGAGAAATTGAAAGGTTAAACAGCTATCTTTTTGCTAAATCCACAGCTTATAATAGTTATTTCAAAGCCACTTATAATAAAGAAACCATTTCTTTATTTAATATGGATGAAATAACTTTAACTATAGCCAAAAAGTTTGATATCTATCAAATTGGAATTGTTATTTATGAATTAATTATAGCTATGATAACTATTTATAATCCAAATGAAATAAAGAAAATACCACTTGCTATCTTTCAATTATTAAGAGAAATGTTGGAACCAAATCCATTGGAACGTATTGGTATCACTGAAGCTATCAGTAAATATTCAAAATTATTTCCTTAAGATAAATAGTCAATTATAGTTGTTGCTTTTTTACTTCCTATTCCATCTATCGATGAAAGAAGCTTTATTTTTTCCTTTATATCACTTTTAGATTCCAAAGTTTGGATAAGGATTGGCATAGTAGGATAAGCATCCTTAATTTTCTTTGCTATTTCTTTAGAAATTGTCGGTATTTGTGATAATTGTAGTAAATAACAAGTATCCTTATCAATGTTTGAGCATTTCTTTGTTTTAATTTTACAAATATCTATATAATCCTGATTAGTATCAGGAGTACTAATGAAATTTTCGGGTTTATCTATAATTTTTGTTGCCAGCAGTAATATAAAAGTAGAGGTATCATCTATATTAGAAGTAAAAAATACATTTATCTTATCTCTGTAAGTGGAATTAAGATAAATACTTGTCAAAAGCTTTTGATTATTAAAATTCTTATGAGAAGTTATAGAATCGCCTTCAATGATATAATTAATCGTTGCTACTCCTGATGATAATAAACGATGTTTTTGTTCTTTATATCTACCATCTTTAATAGATGAAACTAAATCACTTACCGTCTTTCTTTCATATACATAAGTGATATCATTAAATTTAATATGAATATCTCCAATATCCAATTGAGCCTTTTCTATAACAACCTTATCTTTATATACATCGAGGTCTCTCTCTATTATATTTGAATATAACTTGGTTTCTCTATTATCAATAATAATTGAAAGTTGCATCTATAAATAATAATAATAAAATCTTAAATATAAAAAATTGATGTGAAAATTAAAAATAGAAATCATTATGATGATGAATGAAACAGAACGTGTAAAAAGGTTAGAGGAACACCTTACCTATCTAAAGGTAAAACACGAAGACCAAATAATGAAACTTACTAACTTAAAACAAGCACACGTATATTGCGTTATTCATGGATTATCGGCACAAAAATATGGTCCCATACTTGAAAAGTTTATACGAATCAAATTTAACTATAATAAAAACAAAGCTGAAGATTGTATTGGTGATTGTAATAAATATGGAAAAAATACGGAAATAAAGGTATCGCTTGGTGGGGAAAATCACACAAAATTTAATTATGTTCAAATCAGACCAAATCATGATTGTGATACTTATATATTTACAGCATATCATTTATCACAAGATAATTGTAAATCAGAAGGTGATTTATATATCTTTAAAATTTCCAAAATGGATATTAAAAATTTAATAGTATCCTATGGTGGATATGCACACGGAACAATTAAAGAACACGGAAAAATAACGATTGAATCACTTGAAAATGACAAAAGTAGTAAGGAATATGCTCTTCGACCAAGTATAAATGATAATTGTTGGAGGGCACTAATGTTATTTAGAATTAATGAAAGCAATCTTTAATTATCATACTTATCACTATAAAGTTTCACTAATTCACCTCTTCCAATAGAATTTTGTCGAGCCGTATCAAGACTTATGGTATAATCCATATTTTTAAATCGTTCTATGATAGTATTTTTATCTATATTTGATTTAATCCAATGCCAACTTTTAGGACGCAGTTTTTCAAGCTGATTGTCGATTATTTCACCACATTTCCCACCATAAGCACGTATTGCAAAATCAGCACCTACCGGAGGCGTTGGTTGTCCTTTATCATCATTAGAACCAAATGCTAAGAACTCCCAATCTTGATGTAAAAGTGAAAGTTTAATAATGGGACGATTATTTTTCTTTTTCTCCCAAATTTGAAAACAACATTTTGCCATCATTGGGGGAGTAAAAGAACAAGGTGACATTGGAATATCTTCGTCATAAATAAGATGAAAATTGCTATTTAATTTATTTTGAACACTTACTCGACGAAATGTTCGTGGAATAATAAAGGCGATCACATCAGCCCATTTTGAGGAATGATTGAAGAATTTAATGGCAAGAGAACTTACTTTTCCAAATGGAGGATTTCCAACAACTAAAATTTTACCAACATCATCTGGAGGATTATAAGTAAAGAAATCTTGTTTTATGATATCTTTATGTTCTGGTAATATATCAATTCCAATTTTCTTATCTGTAGGAATTCTTGTGAAGAAACTACCATTACCAGCACTTGGTTCTATCACAAGTCCCCAATCAGACCAGTTATAACGAAAACCAATACTTTCTAAACATTTTTCAGCGATAGATGGGATTGTGTAAAACTTATCGAGACCTGCTGTAATATTCATAGATAGATATTTACTCATAAAATTCATTTTTTATTTTGAATAAATTACAAGTAGTGATATTAAAAAATGAATTTTATTGTTAATAATAAAAAACATCCACAACAATGTGTGCGATTCAGCCAATTTGGAAATTGAAAGACTCTATCAGTGATGATTATTCATTCAATTGGTTATCAAAAAATACTCATCCTCGAGCAATCGAAATTCTTCGTGATGTTAATGATGATAAACGTATCAATTGGTACAACGTCTCAGTAAATCCAAGTGCCTTTGAGTTTCAAATGGAAAACTTTGACAAGATTAGTTGGAACGGTATTTCTGATAATCATAATCCTCGTGCTTTTGAACTTCTTATGAAAAATCAAGATAAAATCTATTGGCCTTATTTATCTGCAAACCCAAATGCCGTTGAACTTCTTGAAAAAAATATGGATAAGATTAATATTTATGAGCTTTACAGAAATCCTAAGGCAGTCCCTTTGATTAAGAAGTTATCAAAAAAAATGAAAAGGCAATTCGGTAAATATATTGGGTCGAATCATTCAGAGGAAGCTATTCCATTGATAATGAGTAATATTCATATTTATCGCAGAGACAAGATGTTTCATATAGCACCAAACCCATTCGCTATTGATATCATCAAAGATAATCTGGATTATATGACTGATGTTGATTGGCAATCTTTAGCATCAAATCCACATCCTGAAGCTATTGAATTGTTAAGATATCATTGTCCAGTAAAGCCACCATTCTACTATCTCGTTACCAATAAGAACCCTGATGCTTTTAAGTTATTGATGGATGTATATAAAGACGAATTGAAGAAAGATGATTTTATGCGAAAACATTTATATGAAAACCCGAATATCTTTGAATTGGATTATGGCGCCATGAAACAAAAGAGTCAATGGTTGGAACAGGAACTCTTGGCACAAGTAATGGAACCTTCGCGAGTTTTCAAATACGGGGGTCTTTCTTACCTCAATGAGTTGTTCAGCTATTAAACCCAAACACCCACAAATTCTTCAATATATCTCTCTTTTGCTATTCTAAGATAATCATCAACTTCTTCATCATATTCAGGGAAGACTTTGACTAATTTTGTTTTAATTACTGCTTTTATTTTATTGATAGCCACTATCTTAAGATAATGGTCTATTCTTTCTTCTGATTCACTCATTATGAAAAACAATAATGATTGTAAAATATCATTTTTTTGAATTAAAGATAATAAAAATAATTATATACATATAATGTTTTTGCCATATTCTAAGTTATTTCAATTTGTGAAAGCTATAATACCTAAAATATCAGAAACAGAAATCATAGCACTAAAATCAGGCGGGGTATCCATAGACAGAGAAATATTCAGGGGTAAAGTTAATTATTCTAAATTATACAAACCTTTTCTAAAACAGCAAAATGATGATATGAGTATTGAAACAAATGAGGTTTTAAGTAACATAGGTACTGATAATATTTATCCAAATAAAAACATTCACTCATCTATAATGAAAAAACTGGGAAATTATGGATTTTTAAGTATGATTATAGACAAGAAATATAATGGGAATCGTTTGCCAATCGCTTCTCAATCTAAAATTCTATCTAAATTTTCATCTTATAATCCATCATTGGCAGTAACCGCGATGGTTCCTAATTCTCTCGGTCCCTCAGAGTTATTGCAACATTATGGAACAGAAGAACAAAAAAATTATTTTTTACCAAAATTGGCGAACGGCACGATGATACCTTGTTTTGGTCTTACGGGACCCAATAATGGAAGTGATGCTGTAGGTGAAATAGATAAAGGGATGGTGGTATCTGTAGATGGTACTATTAAAATTAAAATAACATTAAATAAAAGATATATCACTTTGGCACCTATTTCGAATTTAATAGGTATAGCATTTAAATTAGAAGACCCTGATGGTTTATTATCAAATAAAAAAACAGGTATATCACTTGCTTTAGTAGAAAGTTCTCAAGAAGGATTATTACAAAACACTTATCATAATCCAAATAATGCAGGATTTCCAAATGGAACAATTAAAGGGGTTGTGTTTATAAATACAAATCAAATTATTGGTGGTGAAGATAGAATAGGTGATGGTTGGAAAATGTTAATGGAATGTCTTGCTGTTGGACGAGGTGTAAGTTTACCAGCGACTGCAAATGGGTCATCTAAATTTATAACATACGCCATTATGAATTATATAATGATAAGAAAACAGTTTAATATGAATATTGGGAATATGGAGGCGGTAAAAGAAAAATTCATAGATATGTATTTAAATACTTGGATTATCCATACCTCTGTAAATTTTACGAATCATATTTTAGACAGTGGTTCGACACCATCAGTAATAACAGCAATTATGAAACAACAAACAACTGAAAGAGCAAGAATTGTTTTAAATCACGGAATGGATATTTATTCAGGTAATGGCATTTGTATTGGTAAGAATAACTTTTTCACCAAATTTTATAATTCCTCACCTATTGGAATAACAGTTGAAGGTTCAAATACCCTTACACGAGGTCTTATTATCTTTGGTCAAGGATTAAATAAGAGTCATCCATATATATTCCCCATTTTTCAGAATATTCAAGATAATAATCTAAATGATTTTAAAGAAAATATTAATAATTTAATATCAAATATAATCAAGAATTATTGCCAGTTGCTTTTCTATAAAAACACGAAATTAAATACAGCAACCCTTAAATTTAGTTTACTATCCAACTTCATTGCTTTAATGGGAGGTAAAATTAAATCGAAACAAATGATTTCCGGAAATATGTCCGATATCTTATCAAATTTATATCTATCATATAGTATTTTATGGTATCACCACCATTATCTACAATCCAACGATTTCTTACGCGATGAATGTTTAGATTATTTAATGAATGAAATTGATTATAAAATGAATTTAGTAATATCAAATTATGAAATCTCTTTACTAAAACCATTATTATATCCATTGACAAATAAAATTACATATCCAACATTGGAAAACAAGAATAAATTATATAAATTAATCACTACAAATGAAGAATTACATAAGATTTTTAAAAATGACATCTATTATAAAGGAACTGTTCTCGAACAAATGGAAAAACTACTATCTATGAATCCAGACACAAAGGAATATAGAGACCTTTATCAAGAAATAATAAGTGTAGGTGAGTTTCCGATAGAATAAAAAATGACATTTCTTTTTATCATTATCTTTAAAAATGATACTAAAGTTAGCTTCATACAACCATTTTGAAAAGGATGAAGCAAGAATTAAGGTAATTAATGATATCAATCAATGGGCATTTGATACTGATTATGATGATTATGTTGAAATGTTTGATAACTCTTATCGAATCAATTATAAATTCATCATTTCCTTATTTATGTTACATATAAATAATAATACTAACTACCAATCATCTTATTATATTAATGGTCTTATTGAATATCTAAAAGGAGATATGGATAAATTTAAGTTATTATTGGAAAATACCCGAAGTTCTTTAAATAGACTTATTCATATTTATCATTCCAATTTCATATCATTTCATTCTTATCTGAAAATTGTTTCAAATCCTGATATAAGAAAACTGGAATTATACACAGGTTTCAATTATGAAGGTTATAAACCTCTTATGAAAATGATGGATAGCAATTTTGAAAAAAATAAGATAATTACAATTCCATCCATTATTTCCTCGTCAATTAATAAGAAGGTTGCTGAAAGGTTTTGTAGGGGTCATCGAAAGGTCTTGTGGAAAATTGAGGTTCCTAAATATAAATTCAAAAATTTCAAATATTCATATATAAAGGCGAATAATTGCTATTCCAAAATTGATATCATAAATCTTTCCAATATTACCAGTGAAAAGGAACACGAATTCTTATTGAATTATGGTATTCAATTGAAATGTATTCGAAAGGTGGTTGATGAAACATTTGAATTATTCATATTTCAATTTCATAATTATCAAAAGCCAGATTTAACTGACTTTAATAAGTTTATTTATGAATTATCATAAATAAAGAAAAAAAAGCATCCTGTGTGGGGCTCGAACCCACGACCACCAGGTTAAAAGCCTGGCGCTCTGCCTACTGAGCTAACAGGACTTATTTTTATTATTCTATCTAATCTTTATATAGTTTAAAGAAAGAAATGACTAAATTAGACATTAAGATTATATTGGATGATTATATTGATATGATTTATATATATGAAATCATTTGTAACGAGACATATAATTATTATTATAATCTTAAATTTTTTTTTGAATTTCCGATTATATTCATAAATGTAATTATGACTATTTTAAATTCAACTGTTACCGAAATGTTTATAATCAAGAATGCGAATATTT
>JACCEB010096278.1_pt1 | contig 19829 bp, 12 predicted proteins | sample 7454761 | NCBI WGS metagenome assembly JACCEB01 (sample SAMN15323454, study PRJNA562643) | freshwater metagenome | isolation source: river surface water | place: USA:Blue River Watershed | collected 2017-08-18 | reverse complement strand
CTCGATCAACAACCACAATGGCATTATTTAAATCGCCACCTTTAATAAGGTTGTTTTTGAGCAAGTATTCTAATTCATGTAAAAAGCAAAATGTACGACATGGAGCAATTTCTGATTGAAATTCATTCATGTGCGTTAAAGAAGCGTGCTGAGTGCCTAAAACGGGTGAATTATAGTCAACCATAACGGTTAATCTGTATTCATTCACAGGCATTGCAATGATTTCAACCTGATTTTCAGCATCAGAATAATGAATATTGTATGGGATTTCAAAATACTCACGTTCTGCATCTTGTTCTTTTGTTCCAATTTTCTTAATTCCTTCAACAAAAACAATTGAACTTCCATCCATAATCGGCATTTCAGGACCATCAACGCAAATTAATACGTTATCAACTTCCATTCCCACCAATGACGCCAAAACATGTTCAACGGTTGAAACCGATGCGCCATTTTTTTCTAAAGTGGTACCTCTGCTAGTATCCGTTACTAAATCACAATCCGCTTCAATAATCGGTTGATCGGGTAAATCTGTTCTTTGAAATTTATAACCATGGTTCTCTGGTGCAGGACATAATGTAACAGTTACATTTGCGCCAGTATGTAGTCCAACTCCTTGAAAGCTAATAGATTCGTTTAGTGTTGTTTGTTTAGGATTTAAGTTGCTCATTTACTCTTTAAAATTTCTATTTCTTTTTTTAACTGTTGAATATCTTTGATTAAATCGGTTACTTTACGACTACCAATTACACCGCGAAGATACGAATTTACATCGGTAGCAGGAGTTCCACTGATTTTTTGTCCAGGAGAGGATACACTTTGAGTGATTCCAGCTTGCGCTCCAACGGATGTATTTGGTGCGATTACCAGATGTCCTACAACGCCTACTTGTCCCCCAAAAACACTATTATTTCCAACTTTAGTGCTACCAGCAATACCCGTTTGAGATGCAATGACAATGTCGGATCCAAGTTCAACATTGTGCGCAATTTGCACAAGATTGTCTAATTTGGTTCCACGTTTAATGAGGGTAGAACCCATTGTAGCTCTGTCAATTGCACAATTAGCACCAATTTCCACATCGTCTTCAATGGTTACAATTCCAACTTGCGGAATTTTTACATATTTGCCACCAATTGGAGCAAATCCAAATCCGTCGCTTCCAATCACAGTTCCAGAATGAAAAATACAATTCTTACCGACAATGATTCCAGAATAGATTGAAACATTGGCGTAAATTTTAGAATTATCGCCTATTTGAGCACCTTTTCCAATGTATGAACCTGCCTCAATTTGAACGTTATTGCCAATTATGACATTGGCTTCAATTGTTACATGATGACCAATATATACATGTTCACCGATACTCGCTGTATGGTGAATTGCTGCGGTGGATTCGATGCCCGTTTTTGTTTCATTCGGATCAAAGTATTTGGCAAGAATGGTACAAAATGCAAAATATGGATTTTGATGTTTAATTAATTTTGCTTTGAGTGGTTGTGTTGCAACAAAATCTGCAGGTACAAAAACCAACGAACATTCTGAGGTATAAAGAACTTTCTCATATTTTGCATTTGCAAAAAAACCAAGAGATCCTGTTTGTCCTTCTTCTAATTTGGAAACCTTATCAATGATTACATCTTCAGTATCTTGAAAGATACCACCTGTTTCTAGAGCAATTTGGGAAGCTTTTAATTCCTTCATTGTGGTGCAAAATAATACAAAAAGCCCATTATCTATAATTTTTGGGGCTATTTTTTAAACAAACATACGTTGATTCAAAAATTCTATCTATTTTAGCCCAAAATATTTAAAAGAAACTTATGGATTTAAACAACAACCCTCAAGCTCAACAAAAAGGTCACCCAAAGGGACTCTACGTTTTGTTTGTTACCGAAATGTGGGAGCGATTCAGTTATTATGGAATGCGCGCCTTATTTATCTTATTCATGACAAAGGCTTTACTTTTTGATAAAGCGTATGCATCTGAAATTTATGGTAGTTACACTGGATTGGTTTATTTAACACCTTTGTTGGGTGGATATATGGCCGATAGATACTGGGGAAATAGAAAATCAATTATAATCGGTGGTATTTTAATGGCTGTTGGTCAATTCTTAATGTTTTTGGCCGGTACTTATTACCAAGAAGTAGGTTTGGCAACAAACTTCATGTTTGTTGGTTTAACATTCTTGATTATTGGTAATGGTTTCTTTAAACCAAATATTAGTACAATGGTTGGTCAATTATACCCAGCTGGCGATAAGAGAGTAGACTCAGCATTTACAATTTTCTACATGGGTATCAATTTAGGTGCATTTGTTGCTCCATTGTTGTGTGGTTACCTTGGAGATACGGATAATGCAGGTGATTATCGTTGGGGATTCTTAGCCGCTTGTATCGGTATGATATTGAGCTTATTCTTGTTTATTACCCTTAAAAATAAATACATTGTAACGCCAGATGGAGAGCAAATTGGAGAAAAACCAAACAGCTCCAGACAAGAAACTTCTACGGAGTCTATTCCAATGAGTCCATTTAGAATCATCAGTACTTTGGTGATTTTGGTGGGAACATTCTTCTTGTTTAAATCATACATGGAATTGGATTTAATTGGATCTTTTATTTTCTCATTAACCATTGCAGCACCATATTTTATTGTTTCTGACCCAACATTAACTAAAATTGAAAAGCAAAGAATCTGGGTAATTTATATCGCAGCATTCTTCGTAATTTTCTTCTGGTCAGCATTTGAGCAAGCGGGTGCGTCGTTAACATATTTTGCTGAAGAACAAACCAATAGAACCATCATGGGTTCAACAATTCCTGCCTCTTATTTCCAAAGTATCAATGCTGTTGCAATTGTATTGTTTGCACCATTGTTTGTATGGCTTTGGGGCTGGTTGGGGAATAAAGGTAAAGAACCTGCATCTCCTTTCAAACAATCATTTGGTCTATTTTTATTGGCAATTGGCTATTTAGTGATTGCGTTTGGTGTAAAAGGGTTAGATCCTTCAGCTAAAGTAAGCATGATTTGGCTTGTGAGCTTGTATACCATTCATACTTTTGGTGAACTTTGCTTATCGCCAATTGGTCTTTCTATGGTGAATAAGTTGGCCCCAGTGAAATTGGCTTCTTTGTTAATGGGAGTGTGGTTCTTGTCAACCGCAGCTGCAAATAAATTTGCAGGTACTTTAAGTACCCTTTATCCAGAAGAGGTTAAACTTGAAAAATCTTTTGTAAATAATGCAAATGTTAAATTGATTCAATCTTTGGGTAGTAACATGTTAGATACAAACGTTTGGAACGCAGATCCTAAAAGTGAATATCAATTGCCAGTTGCAACCTATAAAACTGTTAAAGCAGATAAAAAAGATAGTTTAACAGAATTAACGTTTGATTCATCTTCGAAACATAGCATGGTTTCTGTTTTTCATTTGAAAGTGATTAAATCTACCAATTCAAATATTGACAGAGCTGTATTGTTGAATGATACCACTATTTTAACCCACGATATTGTTGAGGCTAAAAATCCTAAAACAGGTAAATTAGATAAAGTAGAGAAATTACAATTCTGGAATTTGAAACCTCAAAAGCCTTATTTTGCTGGTGTCCAAATTGAAAACTTATTCGATTTCTTCATGTTGTTTGTTTACATGGCGGGTATCGCTGCGGTAATCTTGTTCTTCTTGTCTTCAAAATTATTGAAGATGATGAACGGAGTTAGATAAAAAACTTTATTTTAGAATATTCATAAGAGGCTGTATTTTTACAGCCTCTTTTTTTATGCAAAAAATTAAACATCCTAAAGCTCTCACGTTTTTGTTCTTTTCCGAAATGTGGGAAAGATTTGGTTATTACCTCATGATTGGCATCTTTACGTTATATCTAAAAGATGTAAAAGAAGGATTCTCTATGACCGAAAAAGAAGCATCCGATTTGTATGGAACTTTCATTGCCCTCGTATTTCTGACGCCTTTTGTAGGCGGTTTGTTAGCTGATCGTGTGTTAGGATATCGTAAATCTATTTTAATTGGAGGGATATTGATGGGTTTGGGGTATTGTTTGATGTCGATTCATAGCGAATTGGCGCTATACTCAGCAATAGCCTTGGTTGTCATTGGAAATGGATTTTTCAAACCCAATATTTCAACCCTGTTAGGAAATGTTTACAATGAAGAAAAATACCTTCATATGAAAGATGCAGGATACAATATTTTCTATATGGGAATTAACGTTGGTGCCTTTATTTGCAATTTCTTTGGTGCAATTCTTTACAATGTATTGGGTTGGGGAGCTGCATTCTTTGCAGCCGGAATAGGAATGTTTATTGGCGTGATTATCTTTTTAATTGGAACCAAACATTATAAACACGCCGATGTAATTAAACCAAAGCTTGATTCTGAAATGTCGTTAGGTAAAATTTTCGGAATCATTTTATTGCCTTCTGTGGCGTTTGGATTGATTGGATATTTCCTTCCATTCACTATGGTAGGCTCAAAAACAACGGATGCATTTTTACTTGGTTGCATTCCAGTGGTCTTGTTTTATGTGATGCTCTACGTAAAGTCCCCCAAAGAAGAAAAATCTCAAATAGGAGCAATGCTCACAATTTTTGCAGTTGTGGTTGCATTTTGGGCTGTTTTTAAACAAAATGGATCAACTTTGAATACGTGGGCTGATCGATATACAGATCGTGAAGTTCCTGCCAATATTTTGCCAGTTATAAAAAATGTGAAGCTTGCAGAAAAGATTGACTATAAGAAAGATTCAGTTGCCTATTTAGATAATCAGTTTAGGCCAATCAAAAAAGGAGCCAAAGAATATAATTATCCGAATTATTTCAAGAATACTGATCAAACAAAGTTGCCAAAAGAAGGAGAATCTATTTATGCCTTTAATACAAATTTGTTCCAATCGGTGAACCCTTTTTGGGTGGTGGCATTAACTCCGTTGGTATTGGCATTTTTTGCATTTTTAAGAAGAAAAGGTAAAGAACCTAAAACACCAACAAAAATTGCCTTAGGATTGTTTATTTCGGCATTATCGTGCCTAGTTATGGTTGCCGCTGTTTATGCCTGTAATAATGGCATGGGGAAATCCTCGCCAATGTGGTTTATTTCATCTTATGCCGTGATAACCATTGGAGAATTGTTTTTAAGTCCAATGGGATTATCTCTTGTATCTAAGTTAAGTCCCCAAAGATTAACGGCTTTAATGATGGGAGGCTGGTTTTTAGCTACTTCTATCGGGAATAAGCTATCGGGAGTTTTGAGTTCACTTTGGGATACCTATGACAATAAAGCAAACTTCTTTTACGTAAATACAATATTACTATTAAGCGCAGCGTTATTGCTATTCTTAATGCTCAAGAAGTTGAATAAAGTAATGGGGTAATTTTAAGCGTGAATACGCTTTGCTTCGCTGAGTAGTGCTGATTTTTCGATTGGCACTACACCTGTTTTTTCACAAACCAAGCCACCAGCAAGGTTGCTTAATTCTGCTAAAGTTTTAATGTCGGTGTTCAATGCTAAACAAAGTGCTGCAACACTCACAACTGTATCGCCAGCGCCACTTACATCGGCAATGTTTCTGATATGCGCAGGGATGATAATATGTTCGTCGCCTTTCTTAATTAATACACCTCTTTCACTTAATGTAACCATTGAAATAACATTGTTTAACTTGCTTTCTAGCAATGTTACAGCATCTAAAATTTGCTCAATAGTTTCTAAGTTGTTTTCAACGTTCAAACCTTCTTTGATTTCTTTCAAATTTGGCTTAAATAAAGTTGTTTTTTTATAGGAAAGGAAATTGGATTTTTTAGGATCTACAATCGTTGGCTTGCTGGAAGCTATTGCTTTATTGATGAATTTCTCAATATTTTTTGCATGCAAAACACCTTTGTTGTAATCTTCGAAAATAACCACATCCGCAATTTCTAATTCTCTGTCAAAATGCTCTTCCAACAAGAAACTATCCAATGTGTCAATTTCAGTTTTAACTTCATGATCAATTCTTAATAATTGATGATTGTTACCTAAAATTCTTGTTTTTGTGGTGGTTTTTCTTTTGTCGCTACTCAAGATTGCTCTAGAAGTCAAACCTTGCTTATCAAGCAATACTTTCAAATCTTCGCCTTCTTTATCATTTCCAATCACAGAACAAAGAATAGGAATTCCACCCATTGCTTTAATGTTCAATGCAACGTTTCCAGCACCACCCAATCTTGAATCAAACGAAGTGACATCAACAACCGGTACTGGCGCTTCTGGTGAAACACGGTCAACTTTGCCGATGATATAATTGTCTACCATTACATCGCCAACAATGAGGACTTTTAAACCATTGAACTTTTTAAATAATTCGTCGAAGTTGATTTGATTTGTCATTACTGCAAATATACCTAATTTTTAATTGAGAAGACTTAAAGCTTTAGAAATACGAGAAACCGATTCAATGATGAGCTCTTCAGAGGTTGCATATGACAATCGAATGCAGTTTGGAGAACCAAATGCCGTTCCTGCCACTATAGATACTCCAGTTACTTCTAAAATAAACAAACAAAGTTCATCGGATGTATTAATTTGATTGCCCTTATACGATTTACCTAGGAAATTTGAAACATCTGGAAAATGATAAAAAGCTCCATCGGGATTGATGGTTTTAAGTCCCTCAATTTCAGAAAGCTTTTCAAACATCAAATTTCTACGTTTTTCGAATATGGTTTTCATTTCCGATACAGAATCTTGATTGCCGTTTAAGGCTTCAACACCAGCCGCCTGAGCCACTGAATTGGCACCACTTGTAATTAATCCTTGAATTTTATCACAAGCTTTAACCAAATCTGCAGGGCCAGCCAAATATCCAATTCTCCAGCCTGTCATGGCATATCCCTTCGATAATCCATTGACTACCGCCACACGTCCCTTCATAGAAGGAAACTCACCAATGGAGTAGTGACGGTCTACATAATTGATTTTCTCATAGATTTCATCGCTCAGAACAAAGATGTTTGGGTGTTTTTCTAAAACATGAACCCAAGCTTCCAATTCTGAATGACTCATCACCGACCCACTAGGGTTGCATGGTGATGAGAATATTATAAGTTTGGTTTTATCGGTAATATGCGATGCTAATTGTTCGGCAGTTACTTTGTAATTATTTTCGGCAGTAGCTTCAATTTGAACTGAAATTCCTCCAGCATAAGTGACCATAGAAGGGTAACTCACCCAAAAAGGTGCTGGTAAAAGAACTTCATCGCCAGGATTTACAATAGATAATACCGCATTCAATAAACTTTGTTTTGCGCCGTTACTCACAATAATTTCAGTTGCACTGAAGTCCAAATTATTTTCTCTTTTGAGTTTTTGACTGATGGCATTGCGCAATTCAAGAGTTCCAGCAACAGGTGTGTAGTGTGTTTGGCCAGCATTCATCGCTTTGGTGGCTGCTTCACAAATATTCTTTGGAGTGTCGAAATCAGGCTCACCAATACTTAAACTGATAATATCCTTTCCTTGCTCCTTCAGTTCTCTTGCCAATTTTGTCATGGCAAGTGTTTGACTTTCAATAACAGTTTCTAAACGTTTACTTAGATTCATGATGTTAATACAATATTAGTATTCCTTTTTTAAAAAAACGTAAATAAATGTTATAATTTTGCTTAAATGAAAATCTTGTTTGTAGCCAATCGTGTGCCATATCCTCCTTTTCGAGGCGATAAGTTGAAAATATTCAATTTGGCCAATGAATTGTGCAAACAACACGAACTCCATTTGATTACAATTGCCGAAAATAAAGAAGATGTAAACTCAGTTGAAGAATTGTTGAAACCTACAGATTTTTTAAATTCTGAGGGACAAAGGATTCTTTTGTTTCATTCGCTTAATTGGGAATATAGACCCAAGTGGCTTTCTGCGATTTCGGCTTTTTTTGGGGTATTTTCAAATAGACCACTGCAAGTTGCATTTTTTAGATCATCGGGATTTGCAGATCGATTGAAACAATTGTTGAGTGAACATCAATTCGATGCTATCCACGTACAACACATTCGAATGGCCCAATATTTTGAATCATTGGGTTGTGAAAATGTAATTTTAGACTTGCCAGATGCTTTTAGTTTATATTGGAAGCGAAGAATTGTGAAAAGTGGCAATTTCATTAGTCAATGGATTGCTGCCCTTGAATACAAACGTTTATTCAAATATGAGAAGCAAATGCTTCCCAAATTCAAAAAAGTACTTGTTTGTAGTCGTGAAGATCAACAATATCTCATTGAACATACCGGTATAAATGTTGAACTGCTTCAAAATGGTGTGAATACCGATGTTTTTTGCCCAAGAGAAGTTTCTTATATCAAAAACAGGGTTTTATTTACTGGGAATATGGATTATGCCCCAAATATTGATGCTGTAACATATTTCGTAGAGGAAATTTGGCCGAAAATCGTACAGAAGGTTCCAAAAGCTCAATTTATCATTGCTGGGCAACGACCAGTTGCAAAGGTTTTGTCCCTCAAAAGTGAAAACATTCATATTACAGGCTTTATTCCAAATTTAGCCGATGAATATGCAAAGGCGCATGTGGTTGTTTCTCCTTTGAGAATTGGCGCTGGAACTCAAAACAAGGTTCTTGAAGCACTTTCAATGAATATTCCCGTTGTAAGTACCAATGTTGGTTATTCTGGTCTGGAGCTAGAAACAGGTGAGGGTATTGCTTTATCATTAAATGCCGATGAATTTGCATCGAATGTGATTCATATCCTTACAGATGATGATTTTAGAAATCAATTAGGCTCTATGGGTGGACAAAAAATTAGAAGTCGCTTTTCTTGGCAAGGAATTGCCCAACAATTAGAAGCTTATTTGAAGCAAGTTGCAAAGCCAAATTAAACAATTTGTTCACACCATACCAATAACTTAATGGGAATTCAATACTTTTGATTCAATATGAATCGAAAGACTAAATTTATTACAACTTTATTCATTTTTTTAGGGACATTTACCATTGGTTTATCCCAGAAAAACAAGATTTCATCGTCGAATGGCGATGCTTCTCAAGATCTTAAATTAAAAGATAGTTTAACCAAATCGTTTTTAAATCAGATTAAGTTCAGAATGATTGGTCCTGCAACAACAAGTGGCCGAATTGTAGACATTGCAGTGAATCCAGAAAACCATTCAGAATACTACATTGCAGCAGCATATGGTGGGGTTTGGAAAACGAGAAATGCAGGAACAACATTTGAACCAATTTTCGATAATTATGGCACTCAAAGTATTGGTTGTTTGGCCATTGATCCTCAAAACACCCATGTCATTTGGGTTGGAACAGGTGAAAACAACAATCAGCGTTCTGTAGGATATGGAAATGGTATTTATAAAAGCACAGATGGCGGTAAGTCATTCACAAACATGGGATTGAAGAATTCGGAGCACATAGGTATGATCAAAATTAACCCTACCAATTCAAAGGATATTTGGGTTGCCGCTTATGGTCCACTTTGGAAAGAAGGTGGTGAAAGAGGTATTTACCATTCACTAGATGGTGGTAAAACTTGGAATTTAGCATTCAGCATTTCTAAAAATACGGGTTGTAATGAAATCCACTTCGATCCATTTCAATCGGGTGTAATCTATGCGGCATTTCACCAACGTCGACGCCACGAATGGACGTATTTAGGCGGTGGACCAGAAAGTGCACTCTATAAATCTGAAGACAATGGACTCACTTGGAATAAGTTAGGCAATGGTTTTCCTGCTGGTGAATTAGGACGTATAACATTGGGAGTCAGTGTAAAAAAAGGTTTACTTTATGCAATGGTTGAAGCTTCAAATGATAAAGGAGGTATTTTTGTAAGTCATGATCATGGCGCTTCTTGGAATAAAGTGAACGGATTTACAACTGCAGGAAATTACTATCAAGAATTGATGACTGATCCTATCAATCCAAACAAATTCTATGTGATGGATATGATGATTAAAGTTTCAGAGGATGGAGGAAAAACTTTGAAAAACCTCGGAGAACCGAATAAACATGTCGACAATCACGCAATTTGGGTGAACCCTTCAAACGGAGAACACATGATTGTTGGTTGCGACGGTGGTTTGTATGAAACTTTCAATCACGGTAAAGAGTGGAATTTTAAAGACAACATTAGCATCACACAATTTTACAGGGTTTCTACCGACAACAATACGCCTTTTTATAACATTTATGGCGGTACTCAAGATAACAATTCATTGGGTGGACCTAGCAGAAACAATTCAGCAAATGGCATTTCTAATGCAGAATGGTTTGTGACTGTTGGAGGTGACGGATTTAAATCTCAGGTGGATCCTAAAAATCCAAACATTGTTTATAGCCAATGGCAATATGGTGGATTGATCAGATTCGATAAAAAAACAGGTGAATCAATGGACATTAAGCCCGTAAGTCCTGTTGGTGCCGGTCCTTTAAAATGGAATTGGGATGCCCCTTTGATCATTAGCAAATACAACAATCGAAAATTGTATTTTGCTGCAAATAAAGTGTTCATGTCTGAAGATATGGGAAATTCTTGGAAATTGATTTCCAATGATTTAAGTAGGGGCATTGATAGAAACACTTTACCTGTTATGGAAAAAGTTTGGGGATTGGATGCTGTCGTTAAAAATCAAAGTACAAGTATCTATGGAAACATTACAGGATTAACGGAAGGTGCTAAAGGTCAATTATATGCATGTACAGATGACGGGCTTACTTATGTGACAAATGATGACGGAGCAACATGGACAAAAATGAGTGAGGTTTTCCCGAATGGTCCGGCTGCTGCAAAAAATGGTGCTGGTTATCCGTTTGTGAGTATGATTCAAGCAGGTAGAAGTGCAAATACGGTTTATGTTGTTTTAGATCACCATAGATTCGGAGATTTCGAACCATATATTTATAAATCAATTGACAATGGTAAAAACTGGACAAAAATTGTAAAAGGTTTACCTGATAATGGATCGGTAAAATGTATTTTAGAAGATAATTTTGATTCTGATATTTTATTGGTAGGGACAGAATTTGGTTTCTACATTTCAATTAACGGAGGACAAACATTTATCAATTGGCAAGGTGGAATGCCACCAGTTCCAATCAAGGATATTGTACATCAGTCTGAACAAGATGAAATTGTACTAGCTACCTTTGGTAGAGGATTTGCAGTGTGTGACGATTACGACAGAATTCGTGAATTCAAGGCAACAATTAACGCAAAAGAAACGGCTAGAATCTTAACTCCTTTAACCGCTATGTTATACATTCCTTCATCTCCATTGGGTGGATCGGGTAATGGCTATAAAGGTGCATCAAGATTTATGGCTCCTAATCCTACAGAGAAGGCTATTTTGTATTATAACATTCAAAAGGAATATCCTTCAATAAAATCAAGACGTGAAAAGAAAGAGTCTGAGAATTCAAAAAATGCAAACGCATTGATCTATCCATCAAAAGATTCTATTCTCGCTGAATCAATCGAATCTTCTCCAAAATTATTCATGTCGGTTTATCAGAACACAGATAAATTTGGTGAGATGAAAAGTCTCAAGAATATTTTAATTGCAAGATGGTCTATACCAGCAAGCAAAGGGTGGGCAAAAACAGAATGGAATTTAAAACATTCAATTAAGCCAGTGGTGATGAAAACTGATGAGAAGGTTGAGACTTCTTGGGGACCATTTGTGAACAATGGTGATTATTCTATTGTAATTGAAGAATATCACAACGGTTTGTATCAATCAATCAGTCAACCTATTCTACAAAGAGTACAATATTTATATGAACCAACCATTCCATTTGATCAAAATAGAAATCAAAAAATCAATACAATGAATGAAGTTCGTTCAGAAATTGAAATCACAGAAAACAAATTAAACAAGTTAAAATCAGGCATAAATGCAATAGCACAAGGCATTCAGCATTATTCAGTTGCGGGTTCTACCTACCAATTTTATGAAGCTGTTTCAAAAGAAATAAATGGGTATAATATTTTGCTTTACGGAAATTCTGTTTTGGCTGCCAAAGAGTTTGAAACTGAAGATGGCATTATCTCAAGATTTTGGAATGCGTATTATTCCACTTTCGATGCATTGAATGCACCTACAGAAACTCATTATCAAGTATTTACAGATGTAAGAGAGCAACTGAAGAACATAAACTTGAAATTTGAAACCCTTAAAAATCAATATAATGACTATTTAAGAGCGAATCCAGGATTGGGCGAAATGCCATTCATGTGGTGAGTAACGGTTAAAAAACAACTAAAAAAGGCTCTGATTTCAGAGCCTTTTTTAGTTAAAATTGAATATGAGGAACTTGTATACCAAGTGTTTTTAATCGTTCTCGATCACGCTCTAAAGTGGTTTTAATTTGAATGATCTTTTCTTTGATTTTTGAGCGGAAGTTCTGTTGTGTGTAACGGAGGTGGAAAACATGGGAGTTGAAACCACTTAAATTTTTATTAAATGTTAAATTCAAACCATAGTTGACATTTAACGTTCCAAAGAAAGTTAAACCAAACTCCGGTCTAAAAATAAAGGCGTGATTGCCATTGAAATTCGTTATCCAGTTTGCTTCTAGCGCTCTGTTGAAAAACAGATTTGACTTGGAAATGCCAATATTTAGACCAAAATAACGATTTCCTTGATTGTTTAACATTTGTGCATTGAAATGAATTTCCTGCAATTTTGTAATTGAAAAAAGTTCACGTTTTCCTTTAGAAAGTCCAATTTCAAAAGTGTTATAACCTTGTTGAATGTATCCGAGATTTAAATAATTCCCTTTGATTTCAAGTAAAGAAGTATGGTCTAATTTTATTTGATTGTATAAGCCTTTGAACTCTTTTATTTTACGATAGATTTTCAAAGCTGATTGGATTGATTGATTGAGATCGAGTTTAATCGTGTCATTTTTGAGGGAATTAGAATCAATTTTTGTAGAATCTTGTGCCGTAAGCGCATTGAACAGCAAGGAAATGACTAGGGTAGTTGTAACCAAAAATTGTTTCATAAATGCAAAGATAGGAGATTGGAAATTAGGGCATAAAAAAAGGCCACTGAAAAGTGGCCTTTTTTGTGATTATTGCAAAAATTATTTCTTTTTATTTTTGCAGCATTCGTCGCCTTTAGAGCAAGGAACATCGTTTTTTTCTTCGCAAACAGCTTCGCCAGAGCAACCTTCACTTTTTTGAGATTTTGCTTGGCAGCAATCTTTTTCATCTTTGCATTCGCCACCAATCCATTTGCCATCTTTGTCATAATGAGCCATGCACATCGCTTTTTCTTCAGCGGTGCAACCCATGCTATCGCACATTGCAGCACATTGGTCTTTTGTTAAAGTAGCACATTTGCTCATGTCGCACTTTGTGTCTTTATCGCAATGAGCAGACATTTCAGTACATTGACCAGCCTTATTTGCTGGCTCACCGAATGTTTTACCTGCAATAAATGGAGCAATAACCAAAGAAACAATTGACATTAATTTGATCAAGATATTCATTGATGGACCGGAAGTATCTTTAAATGGATCACCTACAGTATCACCAGTTACAGAAGCCTTATGTGGTTCAGATTTTTTATAGAAAGTTTCACCGTTGATCACAACACCTTTTTCAAATGATTTTTTAGCGTTATCCCAAGCACCACCGGCATTTGATTGGAAAATACCCATCAATACACCAGAAACAGTAACACCGGCCAATAAGCCACCTAAAACCTCTGGACCGAAGATGAATCCAACAACAACAGGAGTAATCAATGCGATTGCACCAGGGTAAATCATTTCGCGGATTGAAGCTTTTGTAGAAATTGCAACACATTTTTCGTATTCTGGTTGAGCTTTATATTCCATAATTCCAGGAATTTCACGGAATTGACGACGAACTTCGTTCACCATATCCATCGCAGCACGACCTACAGCTTGAATACACAAAGCTGAGAATACAAAAGGAATCATACCACCTACAAATAAACCTGCCAACACAGGAGCTTTATAAATATCAATTGCATCGATACCTGCAATTCCTACGAACGCAGCAAATAATGCTAAAGAAGTTAATGCAGCAGAGGCAATTGCAAATCCTTTACCAGTAGCAGCAGTAGTGTTTCCAACAGCATCTAAATTATCTGTACGCTCACGAACTTCAGGAGGTAATTGACTCATTTCAGCAATACCACCAGCGTTATCAGCAATAGGACCAAAAGCATCGATAGCTAACTGCATTGCAGTTGTAGCCATCATACCAGCAGCAGCAATAGCAACACCATATAAACCTGCAAAATAATAAGAAGCCATGATACCAGCAGCCAATGTTAAAACTGGAATAACAGTAGATTTCATACCTACAGATAAACCAGCAATAATGTTTGTTGCATGACCTGTAGAAGATTGTTGAATGATTGAATTTACAGGAGCTTTACCCATTGCAGTGTAGTACTCAGTAACAATACTCATAATTGCACCAACAATGGTACCTACGAAAATTGCAGCAAATACATTTAATTTGGTAAATTCATAACCGCGAATAAACATGGTATCAGGTAACATCCAATTCACGACGAAATAAGAAGCTATCACGGTTAATATCATTGAAGACCAGTTACCTAGGTTCAAAGCATTTTGAACGTTTGATTTTTCATCTTTAATCGTAACAAACCATGTACCAACGATAGAGAATAATATTCCAAGACCGCAAATTACCATAGGCAATAGGATAGGAGCCATTCCGCCAAATTTATCAACTGATTCAATTTCTTGTCCTAACACCATCGTAGCCAAGATCGTTGCAACATAAGAACCGAACAAATCGGCACCCATACCAGCAACGTCACCTACGTTATCACCAACGTTGTCGGCAATGGTAGCTGGGTTACGAACATCATCTTCAGGAATACCTGCTTCAACTTTACCTACTAAGTCAGCTCCAACGTCAGCAGCTTTGGTATAAATACCACCACCAACACGAGCAAATAAAGCAATTGATTCAGCACCTAAAGAGAAACCAGTTAAAACTTCGATTGCAGTTTTAACGGTGTTTTCACCTAACGATCCAAAAATATTTAAAAATGCAATGAATAAACCGCCTAAACCTAAAACTGCTAAACCTGCAACACCTAATCCCATTACGGTACCACCCGTAAATGATACTTTTAATGCGTGTTTCAAACTCGTACGAGCAGCTTGGGTTGTACGAACATTTGCTTTAGTTGCAACGTTCATACCAATATAACCAGCATAGGCAGAAAATACTGCACCGATTACAAAAGCAATGGAAATGATCCAACTTGAGTGGATCTGAACTCCATTAACTTCGTGAATTGTTCCAGAATAAGCCAAAAGAGCTGCAGCAAAAAGCACAAAAATGCTTAAAACTTTCCATTCAGCCTTTAAAAACGCCATTGCACCTTTTGCGATGTAACTCGCCAAGCGTTGCATGTTTTCATCGCCAGCATCTTGCTTGCTAACCCATGCACTCTTAATTGCCATGACAATTAGTCCAACAATTCCGAATGCCGGAATGAGATAAAGAATTATGTCTTTCATATTTTATTTGTTCTATTCTAAAATGAATTTAGGGGCGCGAAAATAATTAATCTTTAACAGTTATCACACTTTTTTTATTAAAATCATCATAATTCATGGTGAATTGTATCAATTTTTGTGATTAAACACTACCGGAAACGATATGGATTCTCCATTTTGATTCAATTTAATAATTGCCAATCCATTGAAATTGAATTTATTATCAATTGTTACCATGCCATTTGCATCTGGTTTTTGTCCCTCAAAAACAAAAAGAGGTTGACCAATTATATTCAAAACTTCAATTTGAACAGGCTTATTAGAGTTTAAACCACGTATAATAAATTGATTTTCAATTGGATTAGGAGAAATGCTCACCTTAGATAATTCCATTTTGTTGAGCCCATTTACATGTTGAATTTGGGCATTTACAAGCATACTTTGATTTACATAGGTACCTGCGCCTGTGGTTTCAAGCTTAACTGCGGCGACTGCGTATGTGTATTTGCCTGATGTCCAGTTACAATCATCTGTAAAAAATGTATCTGTTGTATTTGAGCTCGTGCCACAACTTGTTCGAGCCAAAGTAATTGAATTGTTAGAGGTGTCAATTCGGTAGATGTTATACGATTCTGCGTCGGCGCTTTTATTCCATTTGAGTAAAACGTTTCCATTTGTAGATTGAGCAGTGAGATTTGTAGGCGGTTTTACATGATTCATTGTAAGCGTTGGATCTCCAAGTAATTCAATAAAAACACCATTCCAAGAACCATTAAAAGCACCATTGAAATAGTCGGCATCATTATTTATGGTTAATTTAGCTCCAAATCCACTATTTAATCCCAATGCCATGTGATGCAAATACCATTTTGGAATTCCTCCCCAACAAACATTGAAAGAACCAGCAGCCAAGGCAGCTTTCATGAGGTTGTTTTTAGAATCATAATCGCCAAAAAATGAACCTGCTAACATTGTGAATGCGTTAGAGAAAACTCCTTTGTTGGCAGAAAAATCGTTACTAGTGCCGATGCCGCTGCATGAATTATATGAACCAGCGCCACAACCATAACTCCATAAATAGGAACCTGAATTTTGTTCGGTGAAATAATCTTTTGTATCCGAAACGCTATCCAATCCCACAAAACAAGGTAAATTTTGATATCCTGTAGATGCTAAATTTAAACCGGTGAAATTGTTGTCGATCAAGGCTCTTTTTGTAAAGTTGATTTCACCCATTCTGAAAAGGTGAACACGATTTAAATACTCACGGGTGAGTTGAGTGTCGTTATTTGAAAAAGCGCTCATATCAAACATATCTAGTCGACCAATTTCGAGTTCAATTTTAGCAGGTGGCACAGATTGGTCGAATTTTCCATCTTTAGGGATATTGTGGTGACGGGTTGCTGATCCGGTGGTGCAATTCACAGCATTGTCAGACCAAATTCCCTCAAAATCACCATAATAACAATCAGCAGGCCAAGCTCCTGTATGATTTCCAGAGCCTTCAACATGTCCATCAGGTGGTGGACGATCTCCCGAGTTAGAAAAATAACCAGAATAAGGTACTGGCACATGTCCTATTATATAAAGCGTTTTAGGCCTAGGGGTTTTAGCATCCACTAATTTTTGGATTCTTGTTTTTACGGCTTTTACATTTTCTTTTCTTCCGGCATACATTATATATACATTCCATCCTGAATTGATTAAATCTTGTTTTAAAGTTGAAATTTCATTGGACAATGCGCTGATATAAGAACTATCAATTAACAAGACAACTCCACCTTTTTGAAGAGGAACATTGTATTTGTTGCCTGCAAATATGTACCCCAAAGCATCGGTAGAACCGGTAGAGCTTATTTTTGAAACTAAATATTCTTTAGAAGATACATTGGCAGATTCGGTATAAGTATTAATGGTTCCAGCCACCTCAGCAATTTTAGTGTAATTTATTTCTCCAAAATTTCGAGAATAAATCATAAATTTACCTGTGTAATTTTCTTTTGGCCATTTGAGTGTGATTTTATCATTAATCACATTTGCTTGTAATTGCACAACTTGAGTTTTTGCAATTTGCCCGAATAACACCATTTTGCTGCTTGAGAGCACAAAAATGAGTGTAATTAACTTGAAATAATGGGATATTTTTAATGTCATGACAAAGGCAATTTAAAGCCAAATTTATCAATTTCTGTAATTTTGTGAGAATATTGTGGAATATTCTGTAAAAGAGAACATATTTTGATTTATTTTCGCAGCAAATTGATGTAATGAAAAAACTATTCTTTTGGGTAATGATATTTGGTTTAAATATTGCTACCTCATCATTATCTGCGCAAACTCAACCAACTGCTAAAAAAGCAGAGCAAAAAGAAGTTGAGCCTAAGGAACTAGCTCCAGCTGTTCAAATTTACTTCGACAACAACAAATACGAAGTAAAAAAGGATGAAATTAAAAAACTAGATGCTTTAGTTGATCGTTTAAAGTCTATCAAAGAATACAGATTAGTTCTAACTGGTCATACTGATAGTACTGGAAACGACGATTACAACATGGAATTATCTAGAAATCGTGTTGATGAAGTTTTTGACTATTTAGTTGAAAAAGACATTGAAGACGAGTTTATGATGAAAAAGTATTTTGGAAGAGCAAAGCCTCGTCAAAAAAACGAGTCTGATGCTGCTTTGAAAGCTAAAAATCGTCGTGTAGAAATTACCATCATCGAAAAACCAAAGCCAGTTGAAGTTCCTAAACCAGTGATTAAAGGTGATACTTGTACCAGAGATACAACTGTTACTGTTGGTGCTGGAATGTCTATCACAATGAATAAATGTGAATACATTAGAATGTGTAAATCAACTCCAGGCAAATGTGTTACAATTCGTAAGACAAGTGATATCATGGAAATCATCAAAAGTGGTCATCCATTAACTTTAAAAGGGAACGAAGGTTTAGTTTGGGCTGGAATTTTAGAATTCAAATTCCCTGGTGATTCTTGTTTGTCGAAACCATTCACTGCAAATGTTAAAGTTGATGGATTTGATGGATACAAGAAAGCAAAAATTAAACTTTACGTAAAAGACGAAAAAACTGGTAAATTAAAAGTATCTGCAGATAGAGAAAAGAAAATTGTTGCTGATAAGTCAGACAAGAAGAAAGAGTCTATTAAATATGCAGTGACTGTAAAATGCCCAACAAGTAAAGATAAAGAAGGTACAATTTTTGTAGCTGGTGGAGCAGGTAAAGGAAAAACTTCAATTATTAAAGACAAAACTGGCCAAATTGATAGAGTATTTGTAATTCAAGAAGCAGATCCTTCAAATGGTTTACCTTTAACAATTATTGAAGGTGATAAAAAAGAGAATGTGTTTACAGTTAAGTATAGTAAATTAACAGATGCTCAATTTATTTTCCAATTAAATGATGGAACATTTACTTCACAGGTTCCAGTAAGTCAGGTTAGAGCTACCAAGGTTAAAACTGAATTACGTAAAAAATACAAAGTAAAATTAAAACACCTTAAAGATTAATAGCCAATAGGATGGAGCGTTTAACGTCGAGATCGAAAGATGTTGTAAATAAAAAAATGAACTTCTGGGAGAGAATTTATCTCCCAGCAGTTTTTGGTGGTATGTGGATTACACTAAAGCATTTTTTTAAGAAAAGTAATACCCTTCAATATCCAGAAGTAAAACGACAAATGAGTCAGATCTACCGTGGTCAACATGTGCTGAAAAGAGATGAGCAAGGAAGAGAACGTTGTACCGCTTGTGGATTGTGTGCTGTTGCTTGTCCTGCAGAAGCAATTACAATGATTGCCTCTGAAAGAACGAAAGAACAAGAAACTTTATACAGAGAGGAAAAATATGCATCAACTTATGAAATTAATATGTTGAGATGTATTTTCTGTGGACTTTGCGAAGATGCTTGTCCTAAAGAGGCCATATTCTTAACGGAAAGAATTGTAGATGCAAATTTTGGTCGTGATGAATTTATTTTTGGTAAAGATAAATTGGTAGAACCAGTAGATGCGAGAATCGACGTAAGTAAGCGTCAAGTGTGGGATTATCAAAATTCATAAACATGCATATAACAAATTTGCCTTTGCCGTTTTTGATACTATCGTTTATCACAATTTTATGTGCTTTGTACGTAGTAACGAGTAAGAATCCAGTACATAGTGTATTGGCATTGATTTTAACATTTTTTAGTATATCTGCACATTATATTTTACTCAATGCTCAATTTTTAGCGATTGTAAATCTAATGGTTTATGCTGGTGCCAT
>JACCEB010166972.1_pt1 | contig 19843 bp, 14 predicted proteins | sample 7454761 | NCBI WGS metagenome assembly JACCEB01 (sample SAMN15323454, study PRJNA562643) | freshwater metagenome | isolation source: river surface water | place: USA:Blue River Watershed | collected 2017-08-18 | reverse complement strand
CTAAGCGCGCTTACCCTGGGATTCGCCCTTGGTCAGCTGATTGCCGGGCCGCTGAGTGATCCCATTGGCCGCGGTCGACCAATGTTGATCGGCTCTGTGCTTTATGTGCTTGCCAGTTTCTTGGTGGCACTGGCCCCAAATATCGAACTGTTTTTTGCATCAAGGTTTATTCAGGGCGTTGCCGGCGCAGCTGTTCTGGTCGTTGGCAACGCGGTACTGCGCGATCTTTACGATGGCCTGCCACTGCTGAAGATTATGGGGCGGGTGCTATTGATTCAAGCACTGGCCTGGTTTATTGGTCCCTTCGCCGGATCACAACTCTTGCAGTTCATGGATTGGCGTGGAGTTAGCGCAATCTTGGCGACCTACGCGATCTTGATGTTAATTGCCGCAATTAAGTTCTTGCCAGAAACGCTAAAACACGAGGATCGCCGCGATCAGATATTCGCCGGCATGGCCATGCGATTTGTACATGTGCTGAAGGATCGAATTTACGTTGGCCTAGTAATCATCTCTATGCTCAATGGCATTTCTCTTTGGGCCTACCTTGTGGTGACACCATTTGTACTGACCAATCAGTATGGCCTTAGCCCAGCGGAATTTGGTCTGTTGCTCACGATGAATTCTTTTGGCGCATATCTTGGAGTGCAGGTTTCTTCCAAGCTTGCGCAGCGAGTTCCTGCGCAATGGATTTTGGTTGGGCTACATGTGGTGAGCGTGGTCATAGGTGTTTTGCTTTTGGTGTTGTCAGCCGGCAATCCACCGCTTTGGCTAGTAGCCGGTTTGGTTTGGTTGTTCGTATTCTTCTTTGGCATGACCGTGACACCTATTGGTGCACTCTCACTTGCACCGCACGGAAACGAAGCTGGCACCGCCGCCTCACTGTTGGCCGTGCTGGGATCCCTCGCCACAGCAATTGCCGGACCGTTTTACACAACCCTGTCGAAGCAAAACATGAGTGGAGTTGGACTAACCATCGCCGCGGCCCACGCTCTTGCACTATTGACGATGGTAACAATTGTTAATCCAAGAAAAGTGCCAACCCTAAAGTAATAGTCTGTTGTCATGGCTCGCGTATTGATAATGCACGGTTGGACAAACCGCAGACAAGAAAACACTTGGCACCGGATTCTCACCGCTGCACTTCGCAAGCAGGGTCACCAGGTGTTGTATCCGCAATTTCCAAACACCGATGCCCCTCATCACAATGACTGGCAAGAACTTCTCTTAGCCGAGCTGGCGCTGCTTGAAGAAGCTGGCGAGGGAGAAAAGATTGTGATTGGTCACAGTCTTGGATGTGTGAACTTTATTCGTGCCGCGGTGGATGGAAAAATTAGCAATCCGGTGGATCGCCTGCTTTTAGTAGCTCCCGCCGCCCCAAACTTGCTAGATGAGGTGCCGGGCTTCAAGGTTGACCTAGCCAAATCTGCCACCAAAGCCGCCTTGGCTGCAGCAGTGAAGTCGCTAACCATTGTGGGCAGCGATGCCGACCCGTGGAGCCCAGATGGTGTTCAAGAAACCTTTGGTAAACACCTTGGAGTTGAGGCAATCATTATCGAAGGCGCTCAGCACTTCAGGGCCGATGAAGGCTGGGGTCAGTGGCAGGGGCTACTCGATTGGGTCAACGATCCGGCGGCCGACATCACGGTCCGCTAGATTCCCTAGATTCGGTAGCGAGCAGCGATTTGCGATAAGCCTAGGTAGGCTAAAGGAGTGCTCCCGATTTGCCCCAGGGACAAACTTCTAATTTAGGAATTTAACGATGCGTATTCTGCTCGTTGGTGCTGGTGGTGTTGGTGACGCAATCGCCAAAATCGCCGCTACTCGCAACTTTTATGAACTATTCGTGGTCTCTGACTACGACTTCTCTCGCGCTGAGCGCACAATCGAATGGATTGCCAATCGACACGGCCGCGATGTTGCTGCCAAGTTCTTGGCAGCCAAGATTGATGCATCCAGTGCTTCAAATGTGACCGAGCTTTGCAAGGCGCACAAAGTTGATTTTGTGATCAACGCCGTTGAACCAAAATTCTTGCCCACCGTTTTCTCTGGTGCTTTCACCGCTGGGGTCAACTACCTTGACATGGCCATGAGTCTTTCTGAGCCGCACGAGGCTGATCCATTCCACTTGCCGGGTATCAAACTTGGCGATGCGCAGTACGCACTGCACGATCAGTGGGAACGTGCTGGAAAACTTGCGCTGGTTGGTATGGGTGTTGAGCCGGGACTATCCAACGTTTTTGCGCGCTACGCCCAGGATTACCTATTCAGCGAAATCGATGAGTTGAGCATCAAAGACGGTGGCAATCTAACCGTGGTTGATGATCAGGGTAATGAAATTTTTGCGCCATCATTCTCAATTTGGACCACCATCGAGGAATGCCTTAACCCGCCAACTATCTATGAGCGGTCAAAGGGTTGGTACACCACCCGTCCGTTTAGTGAGCCAGAGATTTTTGAATTCCCTGCCGGTATTGGTGCGGTGGAATGTGTGAACGTTGAACACGAAGAAATTTCAATGTTGCCAAGAAACATCAAGGCCAACCGGGTCACTTTTAAGTACGGTCTGGGCGAGGAGTTCATCGGTGTTTTGAAGACCCTGCACAAGCTGGGACTAGATGCAACCAAGTTGCAGCGCGTGCGTTCGGCGCAGGGTCCGGTTGATGTTGCGCCACGCGATATGGTGGCGGCGGTGTTGCCAGATCCGGCGACCATTGGGCCACGCATGACCGGAAAGACCTGTGCCGGTTTGTTGGTGACTGGTAAAGATAAGGACGGCCGCGACCGGGCGACCTACCTGTATCACGTTGCCGATAACGCCGAGACAATGGCCGACATTGAGGCGCAGTGCGTTGTTGCCCAAACGGCCTTCAACCCGCTTATTGCGCTTGAACTAATTGCTGAAGGAACCTGGAAGGGCGCCGGAGTTATGGGGCCAGAGGAGTTTGATGCCAAGCCTTTCCTTGATTTGATGAGTTCGTCTACCGGCTACAACATCAAGTGGGAGGCGCAGGAGCGCCTACCGGCAAGCCCGCTTCGTCACCCGTAGTTATTTTGCCGGGGTGAAGACAACGCCCCAGCTAGCTTTGAAGACCTGACCTGGTTCAAGCCAGATTAGGTCTTCTTTGCTATTGAAAGCATTTGCCGGCCCGGTTTGTGGCTCAATCGCGATGGCCTTGCGAAGGGTTGGGTCAGCGTTGTTGTAAAAATTGTCCGGGGTGAAAATAAACGAGTACTTGAACTCCGATGATTGCCAAATGTCCAGCATTGAACCATCTGGGCTGCGCAAGAAGTGATGGGCAAGTCCGGAATCATCAAAAACTAGATCACCAAAGCCGTGATCAAAATCACAAGTTGAGAGTTTGCGCCAATCCGAAATGTCATACTCGGTTCCTGCTGTTGCAATTTTCTTGATTGGTATCTTGCGCTCGTTTACCATGTTCACTGATCTTGCCGCTGACTTGATTTCAAGTTCTTGGGTTGGCGTTCCAGAAATTTGAAACAAGGGGTGCGCGCCAATTACAAAAGGTGCCCTTGCAGCACTTTGGTTGACTGCACTTTGAGTCACTGTGATTCCAGTTTCTGTCAGCTGATAAGAAATCGAGATTGTCAATTCAAATGGAAAGCCAGCGCTAGCCGCCAGGCGGTAGCCAAGTTTCAGGTGAGACTCGCTCTGTTCGTCGATTTCAAAAATGACCTGACTAACCAATCCGTGAATTGCGTTATCTAGTTCGGCATCGGTTATTTCAAGCTGCAAATCTATGCCGTCCAGATTCCACTTGCCCCGGTCAATGCGATTTGCCCACGGGGCCATGACGATTCCGTCAGCGTATGGGTTTAGGTCGTGACCAGTGGTTGGCGTGATTATTTCAGTGCCAGAAACCGAGAGATTCTTTAGCGCCGCACCAACATTTGAGACGATTGCTGTGACTTTGGATTTATCGGTGACTAGTGAAAGTTCAATAAATTTAGGCGCCGACATTTAGTTCAGATCAGGCTAGGTATGCGTTTGCGTATTTTTTGTATTGGGCTAGCGCAGGGCCTTGGCCAGTGGTTGGAATTTGTGCCAGGGTTTCAATTTTCCAATCGGGCGCTGAGCCAAGCAGGATTGAAGCTGCCTGTCGCGCTGCTCCGTTGGCAACGTATTCACCCGGGGCAGGAACCGTGATGGGCGCTCCAAATACCTCGGCAGCAATCTGTTGCACGGTCGGGTTGGCGGCCGCGCCACCAACCAAAATCACACGCTCAGTCTTTACGCCTGCCGCCGCAAGAGCCTCCAGGCCTGCGGCCAGACCGCAGAGCATGCCTTCGATTGCGGCTCGCGCAATGTTGGCTCTGGTGTTGTTCTTTAGGGTAAGGCCATGCAAGCCCGCTTTTGCATCTGGCAGGTTTGGTGTGCGCTCGCCCTCAAAGTAGGGAACCAGCACAACCCCATCGGCTCCAGGTTCTGCCTGCAGGGCAAGTGCGCCAAGTTCGTTGTGGTCCACGCCAAGCATGCTGCACATGCTGTCTAGCACTCGAGCCGCATTGAGGGTGCAGACTAGCGGTAAGAAATCGCTTGAGACGCTGGCGAAACCAGCGATGGTTCCGGTGCTGTCATTGGTTGCGGTTTTAGAAACTGCAAACACGGTTCCGCTGGTGCCAAGTGAGACAACTACATCGCCGGCTTTGGCCAGTACTCCAAAGGCTGCGGCAGCGTTATCGCCGGCACCGGCGCCGATTGCCAGTGCACCTTTGGTGTGGGCTGCTTTATTTGGCTCAATAATTTTTGGCAGAACTGGCAAATGACCTAGTACGAATTCAAGAACCTCGTTCACGTATTCGCCAGTCTTTGGATTGAAGTATCCGGTGCCGCTGGCATCGGAGGCATCGGTGGTAAGAGCTGACAGATCAGGCCCCAGCGCGCTTTCGCCAAGCGGCCCGTAGCCCGCTAGTCGCCAGGTAAGCCAATCGTGCGGCAAACATACTGCGGCAACTTTGGCTGCGTTTTCTGGTTCGTTTTGCTTTAGCCACAGCAACTTGGTTGCGGTAAACGAGGCAACCGGTAGAGAACCGGTGAGATCGGCAATGCCCTGCGCACCAAACTTTGCGACGATCTCGTTTGCCTGACCGGCACTTCTGGTGTCATTCCAAAGCAGGGCATCACGAATGACTTTGCCATCGGTGTCTAGGACAACCATGCCGTGCTGCTGGCCACCGATGGAAATTGCAGAAACGTCATCGATGCCGCCGGCTTGCTTGATTGCTTCATTCAGAGCATTCCACCACGCCTGCGGGTTTACCTCTGTGCCGTTTGGGTGACTTGCTCTGCCCTCGCGCACAAGCGCGCCGGACTCTAGATCGCGAATGACAATCTTGCAGCTTTGGGTAGATGAATCAATACCGGCAACTAAAGGCACTTTGCAGCTTTCTGTTTAGCGAGCGCCCATTAGGTGCTCGAGAGCCAACTGGTTCAAGCGTACAAAGTTGAAGCCCTTGGCGTTGAAGTAAGAATCGGCGTCGAATTCTTCGTAGGCACTGCGGTCTGCCAAAAGATCACTGTAGGTTTCACCTGGGTTCAAGGTTGCCTTGTGAATCTCGTGCACGCGCGAGGCCTTTAGCGCCTCCTGAACTTCTGGGTCTGCGTTGAATGCCTTGGCACGTTCCTTTAGTAATAGATAGGTTGCCATGTTGGCCTTTGCAGATTCCCAAACGCCGTTCATGTCTTCTGTGCGGCTTGGCTTGTAGTCAAAGTGGCGCGGGCCGTCATAGGCACGTCCGCCGTTTGGCCCACCGAACTCCAGCAAACCAACCAGGCTAAATGCGTTGAAGATATCACCGTGACCAAACACAAGGTCCTGGTCAAACTTCACTCCGCGCTGACCGTTAAGGTCAATGTGGAAGAGCTTGCCGTGCTCAATTGCCTGCGCAATACCCGATGTGAAGTTCAGGCCAGCCATCTGCTCGTGACCGGTTTCTGGGTTTAGGCCAACTAGTTCCGGGTGTTCCAAAGTGTCAATAAAGGCCATGGCGTGACCAAGAGTTGGCAGCAGAATGTCACCGCGTGGCTCGTTTGGCTTTGGCTCAATGGCAAAGCGAATGTCGTAGCCCTGGTCAATAACGTACTGGCAAAGCAGGTTTACACCCTCGCGGTAGCGCTCCATGGCACCGCCAACATCTTTGGCGTGGTCATACTCGGCACCTTCGCGGCCGCCCCACATAACAAATGTCTTGGCACCCATCTCAGCTGCCAGATCTAGGTTGCGCAGAGTCTTGCGAAGAGCAAATCTGCGAACCTCACGATCGTTGCTGGTGAATGCGCCGTCCTTAAAGACTGGGTGGCTGAATAGGTTGGTGGTGATCATTGGCACAATGACGCCAGTTTCTTCAAGCGCCTTCTTGGTGCGGTCAATCTCGTGACGGCGTTCGGCGTCGGTGCTACCAAATGCAAATAGGTCGTCGTCGTGGAAGGTGAGGCCGTAGGCACCAATCTCAGAAAGCTTGTGAATGGCATCAACGACATCAAGTGGGGCACGAGTTGGGCCACCAAACTGATCCTGCGCGGCCCAGCCGATAGTCCAGAGACCAAAAGAGAACTTGTCTTCGCGTGTTGGGTTGGGCGCCATGTGTCTAATCCTTCGTCATTGAACGGTTTTGTTGCCTGTGACAACATAGTATTCTTCGAACTGCTCTGGGCAAAATTTTGGGCGCCGTTTATTGCTCACAATTTCGTAACCTCGCAAAGATTAGTGAATGTAGATTTGTAAACATGCTGAACCTAGACAATCAGGCATCTAAGACGCTGGGGCAAAACCGCGATGACGTGCGCCAGCACAACCTGTCTGCTTTGTTGAAGATGATTCACCAGTCCCAGACTGTGTCACGCGCTCAGCTAACCACCAGCTCTGGCCTTAACCGCTCAACAATTTCTGACCTAGTTTCTGAGCTTGAGGGGCTGGGTTTGGTCTATGAGACTGAGGCCTCAGCAAACGGAGTTGGGCGACCAAGCCTGCAGGTTTCCGCGAGCGACCAGGTGGTGGCCTTTTCAGTCAACACCGATGTCGATGCCGTGACTGTGGCCACGGTGACATTCTCTGGAACGGTAATTGCAAAAAAGCGTGTCGTGACCACCAACCTCACTAAGCCAGAGAAGGCTGTATCAATTGCGGCAGAACTGATCGCAGACTTTCGTAAAGATCTCAAGCCCGGCACGCGCATAGTGGGAATCGGTGTTGCAATTCCCGGTCAAGTCAGAGTCGCCGATGGCGTAATTCGTTTGGCCCCGCACCTGGGTTGGGTTGAGTTTCCGTTTGGCCCAATGCTGAGACAAATTACGGGTCTTCCGGTTTATGTTGACAACGATGCCTCACTTGGTTGCGTTGCCGAGCGTATCTACGGAAATGCAAAAGGTTTCTCTGATGTGGTCTATCTATTCGCCGGTTCCGGAGGAATTGGTGGCGGCGTGGTTGTTGACGGCATTCAGTTGCGCGGCGCGGCAGGTTATGCGGGTGAGTTGGGCCACGTGCGAATATCAACCAGCAACGCCAAAGATTATTCAGGTCTTGAAGGAACGCTGGAGGCACTTGTGCGTCGCGATGATTTGCTTGAAGTCTTCAAACTTTACGCGGCCACCGATGATGAGCTGCTTTTGGAAATGAGCAGAACCAAAGCGGCTAAGGCCAAGAAGTTAATTGAAACTCAAATTGATGGCTTGGCAGCGGCGCTTGGAAATTTTGTAAACATATTCAACCCAGAGGTAATCGTGCTGGATGGATTCCTGGGTGGACTTTTTGAGTTTGACTCTGAACGTTTGATTAGTGGCATCAAGGCCAATTCACTTGCGGCCGCCAACGAGCGCGTGGTTTTGCGCACCGGCGGCTTAGGTTCTGATTTGCTGATGATTGGTGCGGCCCTGCTGCCGTTCAGTGAGTTGACCGCCAGCCCATCTGGCACGCAACTGTACCCGGCTAAAGCCAAGGCAGCGAAGCCGTAAATGACCGCCGGCTTTGACGTTGCCGTAATTGGCTCCGGCTTTGGTGGCTCTGTTGCTGCGCTGCGACTGACAGAGAAGGGCTACCGAGTACTGGTGATTGAAGCGGGCGCTCGTTTTGAAGATCACCAGTTTGCCAAAAACTCTTTTGATCTCAAGCGCTTTTTGTTTTTTCCAAAACTTGGCATGCTGGGCATCCAGCGAATTGACTTTCTAAAAAATGTCTTGGTGATGTCAGGTGCCGGGGTAGGTGGCGGTTCGCTGGTTTACGCCAACACTCTTTACCGGCCACCGGCTGATTTTTTCAACACCGGTTCGTGGGCGCAGATTGCCGACTGGCAGTCACTGCTGAATCCCTATTACGACATCGCCGAGCGAATGCTTGGTGTGCAGGTGAATCCATTTTTCAGCCCAGCTGACTTGGTGCTCAAAAAAGTAGCCAAAGATCGCGGCGTTGAAAACACTTTCCAAATGGCACCGCTTGGTATCTACTTTGGTGAAGCGGGTAAAGAGGTGCGTGACCCATACTTTGACGGTAATGGTCCGCGCAGAACCGGGTGCATCAATTGCGGTGAGTGCATGACAGGTTGTCGGCACGGGGCTAAAAATACCCTGGTCAAAAATTATCTTTACCTTGCTGAGAACGCCGGCGCCGAAGTTTGGGATCTGACCACCGTCTCGCACATTCAAAAACTCACCGATGGCGGCTTTGAACTAAAACTTAGGCGAACATCACTTGCCGGAAAATCTAGGCCACAAAGCATTCACGTGCCACAGGTCATTGTGGCCGCCGGAGCCCTCGGCAGCGCCAAACTCTTGCAGAAGTCCCGCGACCGCGGCGGCTTACCGGGCATCAGCAAAAAGCTGGGCGAACTCAGTCGCACAAATTCTGAAAGCCTGCTGGGTGTGGTGGCAAAAAAGAATGACCATGATTTCACTGCGGGCTCGGCAATCACGTCATCGGTGTTCCCTGATGCCCATACCCATATTGAGCCAGTTCGCTATGGCAAGGGCAGCGGTTTCATGGGCTTGTTGCAATCGGTGCTGGCCTCAGGCGGCAACGGTGAATCACCAAACTTTGGTCGACTAGTGAAAGCAACGTTTAAGAATGTTTTGCGGTTGCCAAACTTTTACAACCTGCGCACCTGGCCGGAGCGCACTTTGATTTTGTTGGTTATGCAGTCGCGCGATAATTCGCTGACCACTTATTTGAAGCGCAGTAAATTTTTCACAAAAAAGTTAACCTCTCGGCAAGGTTATGGCGAGGTCAATCCAAGTTGGGTTCCCGTGGGTCACGAATTTGCCCGTGACATCGCCGCCGAAATCAACGGAACTCCCGGGGCTGTTGTTGGCGAGCCATTCGGCATTCCACTAACCGCACACTTCTTGGGCGGGGCGGTTATCGGTGCTGATGAAAATAGCGGGGTGGTAGACCCTTACCTCAGAGTATTTGGCGTGCCGGGGCTTCACATTTGGGATGGGTCAACACTGTCGGCTAATCCGGGGGTGAACCCGTCGCTGAGTATTGCTGCGCAAGCGGAATGGGCCGCAGCACACTGGCCAAACCGGGGTGAGGCCGATGCCCGCACCCCACTTGGTTTCAAGTTTGGTTTTGTTCGACCAACCCAGGCTAGGTGGCCGGTGTTAAAGCGCGCGCCTCGCGTGCACGGTTCTCGATTCCAAGACCCCAGTAGCACGCAGCCACAATAATCGCGCCGCCCAGCCAACCAATAGCGTTCATTAGCTCGCCGCCAATAACCACTGCAATCACCACTGCCCAGATTGGCTCGGTGCCCTGAAGCAGAGCAACTCTGGAAGCGCTAGTTTTTCTGATCGCCCAAAGCATCACTATGAATCCGTAGACGGTGCTAAACAACACCAGCGTGCCCATCAGCATCCACTCGCGAGCGCCATAGGTCACGGCCGCATCAACGGTTCCGATTGGGTCAAGCACTAAGAAAAACAGACCAGCAAAAATCAACTGCAGAATAGTGACGTTGGTGGTGTCAACCGGCTTACCCTTGGTGAATTTGCCGTGGGTGAAGTAGCTCTGTGAAACCGTGTGCACCGCGCGCAAAGCCGCAGCCACAATCATTAGCAGGTCACCAAGATTTGGCTCTGTGAAACCATTGCCGCTGATCAAAATCGCCACCCCGATAATCGCGCCGATGGCCGAAACGTAAAACATTCGCGGCATCCAGAATTTAGAAACCAGACCTTCGATTATGGGTGTGAAAAGAATCGACAGCGAAATAATCAAGCCAGAGTTAGTTGCCGAGGTCAGATAGATTCCGGTGGTCTCAACAGTCATAACTGTGGCCAGAGTTACCGCGATGCCGAGTGAAGAAATCACATCCATCTTGGTGAACTTGACCGGTTTGAATGCTCTAATCAGATACAGGATTACCCCGGCGAGTACGAAACGTATTGCCATCATGCCCCAGAGGCTGGCGAAGTGAGTTAGCTCTCGAGAGGCAAGGTAGCTGCCGCCCCAAACCAAGGCGGCGCCAAGAATCGCTATATCTACAGAACTCAGTCCACGTTTTGGCTGGTTCAATTATTTACATCCCGTTTGAGTTCAATTCGACCCAGTCTTATTCGACCCTGTGCCACTGCGGCACCAAACAAAATGACAGCCGCACCAATCGGCTCGTTCCAGGTGATTTGTTCACCCAGCAGCAGCACACCAAGAATTACGCCGACGATTGGAGACATGTAGGTCACCGCTGAGCCGATTGCACTGCCAACCTGTGCGAGCAATCGGTAATACATCACGTAGGCCAAGCCGGTTCCTAAAATGCCAAGTGCCAACATTGAAGCCACCGAGCTGAAACCCAACGGTCCAACAAAAAGAGCACCGGTTAGGTAGAAGGGCAACAGGGTGATGGCCGAGGTTAGTACCTGACCAAAAACTGCCGCCTCTGGTTTTAGGTTCAGTGGCTCCACATACTTGCGAAGAAACGGGCTGCCAATTCCGTAGCAGGTCACCGCAAGAATCAGTGCGCCGATAGCCAGCGGTTCGTTCTCGCCGAAGCCGTTCCAGATTCCAAGAACTACAAAAACTCCCAGCAAGCCAACCGCTAGGCCAACCAAAACCTCCGGCTGGGGCTTCTCTGCTCTAAACGCAATCAGAATTGCGATGACCGTAAAAATAGGAGTTGAGGCGTTGAGAATCGCCGCCAGTGCACTGGTCACGTGTTGCTGGGCGTAGCCAAAAAGCACGGCCGGCATGGCCGACATAAACAGTCCGGCTATCCAGAGCTTTACCCAGGCAGACCAGCCCCTAACTAGTTTGATGCGCAGCACCAGCAAAACCAGCAGCAGAGTCAGGGCACCGATAGCAGATCGCCAAAAGGCGATTCCGGTTGGGGTCAAGGCATCAAGCCCAAACGAGATAAATAGAAAAGACGACCCCCAGATCGTTCCCAAAAGAAGGAACTTGTAGATCCAGGAGGTCGTCTTTGCTTGGCTCATTATTCGAGCCTACATCTTGATTTAGTGGGTAGAAGGAGCCTGTTCAACCTCTGATCGGTCGCCCGACCAAAGGGTGTGGAAGGTGCCTTCCATGTCTACGCGCTTGTAGGTGTGGGCACCAAAGAAGTCGCGCTGTCCCTGCACCAAAGCGGCCGATAGGCGCGGTGAACGCAAGCCATCGTAGTAAGAAAGTGACGATGCAAAGGCTGGAACCGGAATTCCGGCGAGCGATGCATTGGCAACTACTTGGCGCCATGAAGACACCGATGTAGCTACAGCCTGTTTGAAGAATGGGTCAAAGATAAGTGACTCTAGGTTGGCGTTTTTGTCATAGGCGTCAGCGATTCGGTTTAGGAACTGCGCACGAATGATGCAACCACCACGCCAAATCTTTGAAACGGCACCTAGGTTGATGTTCCAGTTGTATTCCTTGGCGCCGGCGCGAATCGCATCGAAGCCCTGAGAGTAAGCAACCAACTTTGACGCGTAAAGCGCACGGCGAACGTCTTCAACAAATGCAGCCTTGTCAGAAACTGACCACTTGGTTGCATCAGCTGGCAATCCGTCAACGGCTGCGCGCTGTGAAGCCTGAGATGAAAGTGAACGAGCGAATACCGCTTCGGCAATTCCTGATACCGGGGTACCTAGGTTCAGTGCAGTCTGCACGGTCCAAACACCGGTTCCCTTTGAGCCGGCCTGGTCAAGAATTACATCAACCAGTGGCTTGCCGGTCTTGGCATCAACCTGCTTTAGAACTTCAGCGGTGATTTCAATTAGGAATGACTCAAGGTCGCCCTTGTTCCACTCTTCAAAGATCTCGGCAATTTCGGCGGGTGAGTAGCCACCGGCGTGACGAAGAATGTCGTAGGCCTCGGCGATCAACTGCATGTCGGCGTACTCAATACCGTTGTGAATCATCTTCACAAAGTGACCGGCGCCATCGGTGCCCACGTGAGTTACGCATGGCTCGCCCTCGGCGATTGCCGCGATTGAAGCAAGGATTGGGCCAAGAGTTTTGTAGGCCTCGGCAGAACCGCCAGGCATGATCGAAGGTCCCTTTAGTGCGCCTTCTTCTCCACCGGAAATTCCTGCGCCTACAAAGTTGATTCCCTTAGCTGAAACTTCTTTTTCGCGACGAATGGTGTCGGTGAATAGGGCGTTGCCGCCGTCAACAATAATGTCGCCTGGTTCAAAACGTTCGGTCAGCTGAGAGATAACGGCGTCGGTGCCTTTTCCGGCTTGCACCATGATGATCGCGGTGCGTGGCTTGGCCAAAGATGCAACGAAAGCATCGATGTCGGCGGCGGCGATGAAGCCAGCCTCTGGGTGCTCAGTGATTAGAAGTTCGGTGCGTTCGTATGAGCGGTTGTAAACAGCAACTGTGTTGCCTTCTCGGCTGGCCAGGTTGCGAGCCAGGTTCGAGCCCATTACAGCGAGCCCAACAACACCGATGTTTGCCTTAGTCATGATTCATTCCTAGAGATAGGTGAGAGGGGGTTTGGCCGAGGCTTCGTTGCGTGGACCTAGAAACAACAATATCGCATAAAGTTCGAGTGCCTAGACCGGCTGGTTGGCCGAAGGCGGATGCCGTTCGTTACGTATTTGTTGTATTGGCAAACAAATTTATAACGATTAGATAGCGTTATCGAAGCGTTAGCGAAAAACCGGCTTTTCAGTTTGCTTGTATTTGTTGTTTTCAGGAACATATACCTAAGCCGCATGTAATCATGGGCTAACCGCGGGGGATGACGATGTTCAGCGCGGTAAACCAACCACATTAGAAAGGGTATGAAATGAAGAAATCTTCATTGATCACCATGACCGCTTTTGCAGCGGTAGCAGTTCTAGGTCTCTCAGGTTGTGCAGCTGAATCAGCACCTGCTGGCTCAACTCGCGCTTGTGTAATTCTTCCAGACGCTGATTCAGGAACTCGCTGGGAGCCAGGCGACCGCCCAGCTCTAGAGAAGGGCCTTGCTGAGGCAGGTTTCGAAGCTGACATCCAGAACGCTCAGAACGACCCAGCTAAGTACGCAACCATTTCAGACGCACAGCTTACAAAGGGCTGTGGAGTTATGTTGTTGGTTGACCTACAGGGTGCAGGTGTAGCAGTTGCTGAAAAGGCAAAGGCTGCTGGCGTTCCAGTAATCGCATACGACCGTCCAATCGCGGGCGCTGACTACTACGTATCATTCGACAACGAGACCGTTGGTGCTCTACAGGGTCAGATGATCGTTGATGGTCTAGCTGCTGCTGGCAAGGACATCAAGACCGCAAGCATCATCTACGGTTCAGGTGACCCAACAGACGGTAACGCAAAGATGTTCCTTGACGGTGCTCTAAAGGTTCTTGACGCTGCTGGCGCCAAGGCTGCTTTCACCATGGAAGGTACATGGGATGGCGCAAAGGCTGGAACTCTATTCGAGCAGGCATTCACTGCTGTAAAGGGTAAGGTTGACGCCGTTCTTGCTCCAAACGACAACAACGCAGCATCAATCATCCAGGTTCTAGACAAGAACGGTCTAACCGTTCCTGTATCAGGCCAGGACGCATCGATTGCAGGTCTACAGAACGTTCTTCTAGGCAAGCAGTACGGTACCGTTTACAAGCCATTCACCCTTGAGGTAGCAAAGGCTCTAGAAGTTATCAAGGCAATCTTTGCTGGTGAGACATACCCAACCACAAAGAGCAACGATGGCGTACCTTTCGTAACAATCGACCCAATCTCTATCACTGCTGACACCGTAAAGGATGTTGTAGCAGCTGGAGACGCGACTGTTGAAGCTCTATGTACTGCAGAAGTTGCAGCTGCATGTGAGAAGTACGGCGTTAAGTAAAAACTAAGTAGTAAGGGTTCTGGGCGCCAGTCTTTGGCTGGCGCCCAGAATCGTCTAAATTTCAAAAATAAGAATTGGAGTTTGCAAGTGAGCAAGCCGTTGATTGAACTCTCAGGAGTAAAGAAGAGCTTTGGACCTGTCGACGTCCTAAAAGGCGTTGACCTTAAGGTTTACCCGGGCCGCGTGACCGCCCTAGTTGGTGACAACGGTGCTGGTAAGTCAACCTTAATCAAGGGCCTGGCCGGTGTTCAATGGTACGACGAGGGCAGCGTTAAGTTCGAAGGCGAAGAAGTCTCACTTACCACCCCACGAATTTCCTCAGCCTTGGGTATTGAGGTTGTTTACCAAGACCTAGCTCTTTGCGAAAACCTAGACATCGTTCAAAACATGTTTCTGGGTCGCGAGGAACTGCAGCAGTTCACGCTAGATGAATCTGCAATGGAATTTGCCGCGGCAAAGGCGCTGCAATCTCTATCAGTTAGAACCGTGAAGTCAGTTCGCCAAAAAGTTTCGTCGCTATCCGGTGGTCAGCGACAGACCGTGGCTATTGCACGTTCTGTATTGCGTGACGCCAAGGTGGTAATTCTCGATGAGCCAACAGCAGCCCTTGGTGTTGCGCAAACAGAGCAGGTATTGAATCTGGTTCGTCGCCTGGCTGACAAGGGAATCGCGGTAATCATGATTAGCCACAACCTGCACGACGTGTTCCAGGTTGCAGATGACATTGCAGTGCTTTACCTAGGCACCATGGTCGCGCAGTTGGAAACCAAGAAGACCAATCACAACGAGATCATTGGTTACATCACCGGACTTAAGACCCAAAAGGAAAAAGCATAATGTCTGACAACATCACAATTAATACTGGTCACGAGGGCTCGGCCCTTGATCAGATCAAGGCATATGGCTCACGACTAAAGAGCGGCGAGATGGGTGCACTGCCCGCTATCGGGGCTTTGATTCTGCTGATGACCTTGTTCGCATCGCTTTCGCCTTACTTCTTGACACCAATCAACTTCGCCAACCTGTTCACTCAGGCTGCGACTCTGATGATGATTGCTGCAGCGCTGGTATTCGTGCTGATGCTGGGTGAGATTGACCTATCAGCTGGTGTGACTGCCGGTACCGGTATGGCGATTTTTGTGAAGATGCATCTTGAAGGCACACCATGGCTACTTGCGTTGGCGCTGGCATTTGTCTTTGCACTTGCCACCGGTTGGGTGCTGGGTTACTTCGTGGCCAAGATTGGTGTTCCATCCTTCGTAATTTCGCTTGCACTGTACCTAGCTTTCCCCGGTGTGATGCTAATCATCCTTGGCGATGGTGGAATCTTGCGCCTTGAGGTTCCAGAAATTAAAGCGGTCATGAACACTAACCTGCCGCTCTGGGGTGGCTGGGCAATGCTTGCCATTTGTGTTGGCCTAACCCTTGCTATGGGTCTTTGGGATCGCGGTCGCCGCGTTCGTGCAAACCTACCAACCCGCCCACTTTCACTGCTTTTCATCAAGGTTGCTGGAATCACCGTTTTAGGTGGAATCGGTGTGGCCATTTTGAATTTGCCACGATCACTGGTTGCAACTAACCGCATCGAGGGTGTGCCTACCGTTATCCCAATTGCGCTGTTGATTTTGTTCATCGGTACTTTCATGTTGGACCGCACAAAGTTTGGTCGCTACATGTATGCGGTTGGTGGAAACCCTGAGGCTGCGCGTCGTGCCGGTATCAAGGTTGCCAAGATTCGCATCACCGCGTTCATGATCTGTTCCGTACTTGCAATGGTTTCCGGTGTATTCAATGTCAGCCGAATCGGAAATGTTGAGTCTTCAGCAGGTCGTGCCATCGTGCTTTCCGGTGTTGCTGCCGCGGTTGTTGGTGGCGTTAGCCTCTTCGGTGGTCGCGGTCGTTTGGTTCACGCAGCCATCGGTGCATTTGTAATTGCGATTATCGATAACGGTTTGGGTCTGCTAGGAATGCCAGCGGGTATTGCCTACATCATTACCGGTTCGGTTCTAACAATTGCTGCTACCGCAGACGCGCTTGCTAGAAAGCGCAGTGGTGGTTCGCTAACCAGGACCTAAAAATAAGCCATAAGAAATCCCCACTCAGAAATCAATTCCGGGTGGGGATTTTTTTATTGGCGCTAGACCCTAAGACTTAGGCCCTAATCCAGGCTGTGGTGTTGGCAGGCAATTTGCCATCGCTTAGCGGTTGAGAGCTGGCTAGAACTTCGCCAGCAGGAAGCTTCACCGGCTTGTTGCCAAAGTTTGTGACGCAGTGCCAGCCACCCGGGCGGCTAAAGTGCAGCAGCTTTGGCGCAAACCAGTTTCTGTGCCAGGTGATTTCTTCGCTGGTTTGCAATTGCTTTCGCAGATTAATTAGCTTGCGGTACAGCTCAAGCGTTGAACCCTGCACACCATCCTGAGTTTCAACTGAAACCGAGCCGTACCAAGAAGGTTGCGGCAAGTGCGAACCACCGCTACCAAAACCAAACGAGGAACCTGTTTTGGTCCAAGGCAGTGGCACGCGGCAACCATCGCGACTTAGACCTAGCTCCGGGTTGCGGAAGAACTGTGGATCCTGCATGTCTTCGGCTGGGATATCCAAAACCTCTTGCAAGGCAAGTTCTTCACCTTGGTAAATGTAGGTGGAACCAGGCAGGGCAAGTAACAACATCGTCATTGCATTCGCGCGGGCAGTGCCAAGTTCAATGTCTGGTTTTGCAGTGAAACGATTTGCTTTGTACCAGCCAGCAAAGTCGCTGACCATTGGAAAAGCAAAACGAGTTGCGTGACGAATGATGTCGTGGTTCGAAAGCACCCAGGTGGTGCTGCTGCCAGATTTCTTGGCAGCGGTTAGGTTGTAGTCGGCAATCTCGCGCACCTTCTTTGGTCGCCAACCGGCGCCCAACATATCAAAGTTGAAACTTTGACCCAGCCCCTTAGTGCTGGCATAAGCCGGTCTACGGTTTGCGTGCACCCAGGCTTCTGCAACCGCCATGCGAGGCGGGTCGTATTCGTTGAACACCTCGCGCCAAGAGGCGTAAATTTCGTGCACCTCGTCGCGGTCGAACAAATCATCGGTGCCATCGTCTTTCATGACCTTGACGTCAAAAGATTGACGCTCTGGCAGGTGACCATTCTTTAAGTCCTTCACCAATGCGTGTGCCACGTCAACACGGTAGCCATCAACGCCGCGATCGCTCCAGAACCTTAGGGTCTTCAGAAAGTCTTCGCGAACCTCTTGGTTGTCCCAGTTCCAGTCCGGCTGCTCCTTGGCAAAAAGGTGCATGTACCACTGACCCGGGGTGCCGTCTGGTTCTGTGATTCGGGTCCAAGCGGTTGGGCCAAAGTGGCTGGCCAACTCGGATGGGCGAATCTCGCCATTTTCACCCTTGCCATCTCTAAAGATGTATCGGTTGCGCTCTGGTGAGCCCGGAGCCGCCTTGAGGGCAGCCTGGAACCATACGTGCTGATCGCCGGAGTGGTTAGGCACCAGGTCTGCAATCAGCCGAATGCCATTTTTGTGCAGCTCTTCAATCAGTTGGTCAAACTCGGCCAGGGTGCCAATTCTTGGGTCAATGTTGCGGTAGTCGTCAACGTCGTAGCCGCCGTCGGCCAGTTGCGACGGGTAGAACGGGCTCATCCATACCGCGTCAATACCCAGACTTTTTAGGTAAGGCACTCGGCTGATGATTCCCTTTAGGTCGCCAATCCCGTCACCATTGCCATCGGCAAAGCTCCGTGGGTAGATCTGGTAAATAACGGCCTGACGCCACCAGTTTTGGTCACCATTGAGAAATGTGTATTCAGCCATGCAAAAGCCCCTGCCTCTAAGTAATAGGTACACAATATCGCAGGTTTAGGGATGAAAATTGACCCCGATAGGGTTGTAACTTCTATCGGGTTTCCCCGCAATTTATGAAAGTTGCTCACTTCACATGGCCTCACTGCTCTACCGTCTAGGTAATTTTTCTGCCCGTCGCGCCTGGTTTGTTGTTTTGGCCTGGGTCATCATTTTGGCGGCTGCCGGTGGCGCCGCGTTGACCGCGGGTGGCAAATTCACCTCAAGCATGTCAATCAACGGCGTGCCTTCACAGGTGGTTATCGAGCAGTTGAAGAAGAGCTTCCCTGAGGCTAGCCGCGGCTCCGGTCAGGTAATTTTTCAGAAGGCTGACGGTTCAAAATTAAACACCGATGACCGTGCGGCCATCACCGCCGCTCTTGAGGGTGTGCTCACTCTCGACGGCGTTTCCGACATCATCAACCCCTTCACCGTTGAAGAGGAAATCAACTCTCAGCGAGCAGATGTTGCAGATGGCTGGAAGAAAATTACCGACGGTGAAAAAGCCATCGACGACGGCAAGGTTGAGATCGCATCGAACAAAACCAAACTCAGCGACGGAATTAAGAAACTAGATGCGGCCGAGGCAAAACTAAAGACTCAGTCGGCGCAACTTGAAGCCGGAATTGCGCAGGCTCAAGCTGCCGGCGCACCGCAGGCCCAGGTTGATGCACTAATCGCACAGCGTGCCCAGATTGCCGGTGGCTTTGCCGAAATCAAAAAGCAACGCGCTGCGATTGTTGCCGGCCAAGACAAACTAGTTGAGGCTGAAGCAAAATTGGTATCCAGCGCCGATGATCTGGTGACCGGCAAGGCCGATCTTGAACTGGCCGATCAACTTTTGAAAGTAAGTAAAAACTTTGGCACCGTTTCAAATGATGGTTCGGTAGCCCTGGCAACCGTTCAATTCGATAAGCCGGGTGCCGAGCTAGAAGAGCCAACCAAGATGGCCGTGGTGGATTTTCTCAAAGAGGCAAACATCCCTGGTGTGAACATTGAGTTTTCACAGGATCTACTTCGTTCCGTTGAAGGCATTCTTGGCGTCGGCGAAATAGTTGGCCTGGTAATTGCGGCCATTGTGCTTTTCATCATGCTTGGCACTTTTATTGGGGCTGGTCTGCCTCTGATCCTGGCGGTGATTGGTGTGGGTGTGTCCGGTGCGGTTACCTTTGCCCTGTCATCGGTGATTGAAATGAGTTCCACCACTCCAGTTCTTGGAGTCATGTTGGGTCTGGCTGTAGGTATTGACTACGCGCTGTTTATTTTGAACCGTCACCGTCGCCAACTTAAGGCTGGCGTTGAGCTGCGCGAATCAATCGCGCTTGCCACCGGCACCTCTGGTAACGCTGTGCTTTTCGCCGGCATCACCGTGATCATTGCTCTAGCTGCGTTGAACCTGACCGGAATTGATTTTGTTGGCTTGATGGGATCGATGGGTTCACTGTCTATTGCCGTATCTGTGGCGATTGCAATTACTGGAACACCAGCAATCCTTTCGTTGGTGGGCAACCGCATCCTCTCTAAAAAGGAGCGTTCTGCGGTAGCCGAAGGAACTCATTTCCAAGAAAACGCCGAGCCAAAGAACGCCGGCAAGCCCGTTTGGGCAAATAAGCACCCTTGGATTGCGTTGCTCACCGTGGTAGCCGTTCTTGGTATTGCCGCGATTCCGGCATCGTCAATGCGCTTGGGGCTACCTGATGGTTCCGCCGAAGAACGAGAATCCTCAGCG
>JACCEB010543100.1_pt1 | contig 19847 bp, 24 predicted proteins | sample 7454761 | NCBI WGS metagenome assembly JACCEB01 (sample SAMN15323454, study PRJNA562643) | freshwater metagenome | isolation source: river surface water | place: USA:Blue River Watershed | collected 2017-08-18 | reverse complement strand
GTGCGAGGGATGAGCGTGACCGTATCATTGAGTTGTTGGAAAGCTACGAGGGTTGGAAAACTGTTATGGAGCATGACAGTGATTCAAGCCTTGAAAGTGTTATCGCTCTTATCAAGGGAGAGAACAAGTGAGCATTGGAACTATCTGGAATCACCGAGATTTTATTCAGCGAGAGTATGGAAAAGAAGATGCTCTTGAATTTGAACAAATAGTAAAGAAGTATCAGGCAGAGCAAATTGGCTTTGAAAGGGAACGCATTATCAAATTACTTATGAACGAGTCAAGACGCTGTAAACAGATTGCAGAGAGTATCGCTATGGATGAATACATGAGTGAATGGGATTCAGAAGTTTTTGATACACAATCAAAATTTGCTATTGAACTAATCGCTCTTATCAAGGGAGAGAACAATGAGTGAGTTTATTAACTTACAGAAACTTATTGCAGAAGACCAAGCATTACACCGAGGAGATTCGCGCTTTGATGCTGGTATCGCTTTTGAAAGACAACGCATCATCAAACTGCTAAACGAAAGGCTTGACAACTACGGCAATCTAGGTTGGACAGTTGAACAAACGGCAATAAAAATAGCAATCGAACTTGTCAAGGGAGAGAACAAGTGAGTCACACACCTGACCAACCTGACAAGGGTTATACAACAGGCTTTTATGACGGCAAACAATCCGAGCGTGACCGTATCATCAGACTCTTAGAAGCCGATGGCGTGAACTGCGACTGTGAAGCCTGCTGGTTGGCAAAAGCAGATCAGCATTGGCGTTATGCGATTGAACTCATCGAGGGGCGAAAGTGACCTGTCATTGTGGCCAACCTGTCAAAGCCCGAAACCTATGTGCTAAACATTACCTAGCCGACTACCGTGAACGTAAAGCTGCGGGGCAGATAAAAGAAAAAACTCCCCTCATCTTGGCTGAGTGGACTAACGACAACACTTGCCTAGTCATCGGATGCACAGATAAGCACCGAGCCAAAGGGCTATGCACTAAACACTATTTCCAAGCAAGAAGGGCAGCATGAGCGCCAACCAACTAATCAAAGACCTAATCGCCTACGCTAACGAACTAGCAGACATAGGGGCAGACCGTGAGGCTCGCGCAATCGTCAACTTCCTAGACAGAGTAAGAAAGAACCTCTAATGCCCGTCTATGACTTCAAATGTTCCTGTGGCAACACACGCACACAAACCATAAGCATCAACGAGAAAGACTTCAAAGCCGTCTGTCATTGTGGCAAAGAGATGGTAAGGGATTACAAGACGGTCGGTGTCAGCTTCAAAGGGCAAGGCTTCTACTCAACCGACAAGGGTAAGTAATGAAATTGCTAACAATCTTTAGCCGAGGCAGTTGGTTTGACTTCGGCCGTGAATCAGGCAGACGAGAAGAACGAGAGCGCATCCTAAAGGTAATCAACTCATGGTGCGCTTGTGAACCTCGCAAACTTTGGGCTTGTCGCTGTGATGTGTATGTCAAAGACCTACTAGAAGAACTAGGCGAGTAGTTGCCCCGACTACCAGAACCCTGCCTAACCTGTGGCAAGGTAACAACCAACGGATCACGCTGCCCGTTACACGCACAACAAACACAGGCTCGCTGGGCTGCTAAACGACAAGAAACAAAACAACAAACAGGACAATACTCAGGCGCATACTCACGCCTTAGCAGGATAGTCCGAGCAACCGCACAAGTCTGTCACATCTGTGGGATACCGTTCCAACCAGGTGACAAAATACAAGCCGACCACCTAGTGCCAGCCGCCTATGTGACCGACATCAGCCAACTAGCGCCAGCACACGCATGGTGCAACCAATCACGAGGCAACAAGCCGCTTACATAGCGCACACACACGCATAAGGCCCGCCCGTCATACCCCCGAGTGGGGTCAATCCTGTATAGGCAAACACGAAGGACACCCCGACCTCACTTTTTCGTGCGTATCCGCGAAAGTAAACGATTTACTGCTACACTGATTTTCAGGAAGGGAAAACCAATGAACGATTGCATAAGCCACGCAGGTCTTTATGATGACGATGACAATCCACTAGCTGATGACGGAAGCCTGTATTTGCCAGGCGTTAGGTTATGTGGCCACCGCGACTGCGTGAATCCTAGACACCTTGAAGGCTCGGGCTTTGAGCCGTTGACTTATACTCGCTTGCGCTTTGATCGGCGTAAGGCTCACCTGCTTCACGCTGAGGTTGTTTCAATTGGCTTGCATAAGGTCAAACCCAAAGGCAGTAAGTGTTTGGTTGATGGTTGCTCATACCCTGTGAGCGCAAGGGCATTGTGCAAGAATCACCTCATGATGTTTTACCGGCTGTCGCCTGAGAGTATCAACCACCCAGAGAATTTGACCCTTGACGATTTTGCTAACATTCCGCCGGCAACTGAGAGAACAAAAAGGTCTAAGGCTACTCGTGGCTCTATGCGTTGCTCGATGAATAGCTGCCAAGAAATAAACATCTGTCGCGGTTTGTGCAAAAAACATTATCAACAGTATTGGCGCATAAGCGCTGGGAGGAATAAATGAAGTTAGAAACCCTACGCCTAACTGATTTGGTTAGCGATCCGAATAACGCTCGCAAACATGACGAGAAGAACCTTGAGGCTATCAAGGGTAGCCTTACTCAGTTTGGTCAGCGTAAACCGATTGTGATTGGGGCTGGCAATGTTGTTATTGCTGGTAATGGCACTCTTGCCGCCGCTAAGTCTTTGGGCTGGAATGAGATTGAGGTTGTGCGTGTGCCGGATGATTGGACACCTGAACAGGCTAAGGCTTTTGCCCTAGCTGATAACCGCACCGCTGAGTTAGCAACTTGGGATAACGCAGTTCTTCAACAGCAGCTTTCTGAGTTAGAGTCAGCTGGCCTCACTGTTCAAGACTTTGGCTTTGAAGCCTCGGAAGTTCCAGTGATTGATATTGAAACTTTTGAAGATGATGTTCCTGAATTACCAGATGAGCCAAAAACAAAACTTGGCGACCTATATAAACTGGGCAATCATTACCTTATCTGCGGAGATAGTACAAACTCTAAAAATCTTGAAATTGCTTTGCAAGGTCAAAAAGCTGATTGCGTTTTTACTGATCCACCATACAACGTGGCATATGAAGGTGGCACAAAAGACAAGTTGACTATCAAGAATGATGAAATGTCAGACGAAGCATTTAATCAATTCCTCTTGGGCTTTTACACCGCTGCGTACAACAACACTAAAGAAGGCGGCGCAATTTATGTTTGCTATCCTGGCGAGCATATTTCTAATGGCGCTTTTGGAGTTCAAATGACTAAAAGTGGCTGGATGCTAAAGCAGGTTTTGGTTTGGGTAAAGGATGCCCTTGTATTGAGCCGACAAGATTATAACTGGCAACACGAGGCTATTCTTTATGGATGGAAACCTGGGGCTGCTCACTCATGGTATGGCCCTTATTCAAACACAACCGTCTTAGATGACGCTAAAGAAACTCTTGCTAAAAAAAGCAAGGAAGAACTTTTAGACTTTTTGACTGAAGCCTTTGAAACTAGCAGTGTCATTCGAGAAAAGCGCCCACGTAGGAATGACATTCACCCAACTATGAAACCAGTTAATCTAGTTGCTAGAATGCTAAAAAATAGCATGGCTAAGAATCAAATTGTGCTAGACCCATTCGGGGGTTCTGGCTCAACTCTTATTGCCGCCGAACAATTAGGATTGCGCGCAGCTTTATGCGAACTTGATCCTAAATACTGTGATGCAATCGTCGCTCGATGGGAGAACCTAACCGGTGAGAAAGCGGTCTTGCTATGAAGCCAACGACTGAAGAAATCCTGAAAATGGAACGCGGCGGCTGGGTCAAACTTGTTCGCAATCAGACCGTGATCAACGGAACTATTAAACAGGCAACTGCAACCTACATCACCGTTGACGGGCTTCCGCCTTTGCCTTTGGCGCATTGGACTCCTATCATCATCAAGCCAGCGCCTAAGCAGGTGACCTAATGGCTCAGATGGGCAGACCACCTAAGCCTCTTGAACTCAAACGAGCCGAAGGCAATCCTGGCAAGCGAGCGTTGCCTAAAGAGGGCGACCTTATTCTGCTACCACAAGCGAACGGTATTCCTGAACCTGCTCGCCCTTTGCTCAAATACGGGCAAGAGTTGTGGGATAGGATTTGGGGCATGGGCCAGTCTTGGATTAGTCCAACAACCGATGTCGAGTTGGTTTTGATGACTGCTGAACTTGTTGACGAACGCTGGAACTTGCGTGTCAAGGTGATGGGCAGCGATGATGCGAAGCTACGCCGCGGATTGCGTGAACTAGACAAGCTGATTATTAGCAACCTTTCAATGCTTGGTTTTAGCCCGACAGATCGTATGCGTTTGGGTATTGCCGAGGTTAAGAAGCAAAGCAAGTTAGAAGAGTTGTTGGCTAGGAAGAATGAGCGCGCCTAAACCCTGGCCACCTCGCTGGCTTACGCCTGTTGCCGAAGAAGATAAAGCTCGCGGTGATGGTGATTTAGCCGTGGACTTTGCCGAGGCTTTTGGGTCGATTGGTAAAGACGGTATCGCTGGAACTCGTGGCACTAACCTCGTGTTCCGTGATTGGCAGAAAGAACTGACTCGTGCGGTTTATGCCCGTGACGAGAATGGCGACCTGTGTTTCCAGACCTTGCTAATCGGAGAGCCGAGAAAAAACGGTAAGAGCGCCTGGGCTAGTTCGGCAATCGCCATTTTCAAACTCTTTGCTGAAGGCGTGAACGGCGCGGAAATCGTCATCGCTGCCGCCGAAAAAGAACAGGCTCGCATCATCTTCGAAGAATGTAAGCGCATGATTGTGGACAGCGAATTGGGCGAGATGTGCAATGTCTACAAAGACAGCGTGTTCGTGCCTAGTTCGGGCAATGTGCTAAAGGTTGTTTCTGCCGAGGCTTACTCGAAAGAGGGATATAACAGTAGCTGCGTAATTATCGATGAGCTTCACGCTCACCGTGACCGCGCCCTTTTTGATGTGTTCTCGCTGGCTATGGGAAACCGTGGCAAGATTGCTCAGTTGTATTGTGTGACTACTGCCGGCACTCGCACCGACTCAACAGGCAACGACTCTATTGCTTACAGCCTTTATCAATACGGCAAGCAAGTTGCTAATGGTGAAGTGGTTGACCCGACCTTTTTCATGGCCTGGTGGGAGGCTGACGAAGATGCTGATCACCGCTTGCCTGAAACTTGGGCATCGTGTAACCCTGGCTTTGATGACTTGGTGAGCGAGGCTGACTTTGCTTCGGCAGTCCGTAGAACGCCCGAGGCTGAGTTCAGAACTAAGCGACTAAATCAATGGGTGAACAGCAAGATGGCGTGGCTTCCTGCTGGCATTTGGGATGCGCTCGCCGAAGATTGGGAACTAACCCCAGACGATGAGTATGTGCTTGGCTTTGACGGTTCTTGGTCTGGCGACTCGACTTCTATCGTTGCTGTTGCGATGCCGCTTGAAGAGGGTGGCCCTTATCGTGTGAAGCGTGTTGCTTCTTGGGAGAAGAACTTTGCCGTTGACGATGATTCGTGGCGTGTTAGCAAAGATGAGGTTACGGCTTGGCTGATGGCGTTTCATACCCAGTTCCCTCGTATGCGTGAGATGGCTTGTGACCCGTCTTATTGGTTTGATGAGTTGTTGCTGTGGCAAGAGTCTGGTGTTCCCGTTGTGATGTATCGCAACAGCCCTGAGCGCACCGTGCCAGCGACAGGCAAACTCTTTGATGCGATTATGAATCAGAAGTTTATTCATGATGGCGACCCTGCTCTGAGCCGACACATTGACAACTGTGTGCTAAAAGTTGACCCTCGTGGTGCTCGTATCACTAAAGATTACAAGCAACCAAAGCTCAAGGTGGACAACGCTATTGCTTTGATGATGGCTTATGATAGGGCATCGGCTAGAATGGAAGAGGAAATCATTCCTCAGTTTTATGCATAGGCAGGTTTAGATGGCAAGCATCTTTGATAGGTTCAAGCGTGAAGACCGCGCCATTTCGTTTCAGACCGTTTGGGGCGCAGGTGGCGATGTAGTTGTTGGCAACTATTCGGACACGATGGTGAATGGTAAAACCGCCTTCAGCCTTGTGCCTGTGTTCTCAGCAATCTCGCTAATCAGCGACACAATTTCAACCCTGCCTGTTGATGCTTATCAGCGCATCGATGGCAACCGTAAGCCTTACCGCCCGAAGCCGTCTTGGGTTGATCAGCCTGATGTTGACCAAACTCGTCAAGGCCACTATCAGTCGGTTCTTGTTTCGTTGCTTATTTGGGGTAACGCTTATGTGCGTATCTTCCGCAACTCTCAAGGCGAGGTTGTCAACCTTGTAGCCTTAGACCCTCAGAAGATGGAAGTTACTCGCTCGGCTATTGGGCGCAAGCTGTTCCACTATGAGGGCGAAGAGAAAGCGCTGACTTCTGACGAGGTTATGCACCTAACCGATTTGCTTGAGCCTGGTCACATTGTTGGCGTGGCTCGTGTAGACCGTTTGCGTGAAGCGCTTGGGCTTGGTATTGCGTTGCAAAACTTTGCTGCCGCTTTCTTTGGTCAGGGTGTCACCGGCTCGCTGATTGCCGAAGTGCCTGGCAACATAACCCCCGATCAGGCTAAACAACTCTCTGACTCGATGTCTAACCGTCATGGTGGTTGGCGTAAGTCTGGGCGTGTGCCTGTGCTATCAGGTGGTGCAACCCTAAAAGATGTTTCAGTCAAGAACGACCAAAGCCAGTTCATTGAGTCACGCCGTTTCTTTGTCGAAGAAGTAGCTCGCTTGTTCAACATCCCTCTAAGCATGATGGATGTGCCTGGCGCAGCAAGTTACGCCTCGGTTGAAATGAACGCTATCCAGTTCGTCACTCACACGCTACGCCCCTACATTGAGAAGATTGAATGGTCTTACTCTCGTCTGCTACCTGAGCAGGCGTTCCTAAAGTTCAATGTTGATGGTTTGCTTCGAGGCGACTTCAACTCACGCATCACCGCCTACTCGGTTGGTTTGCAGTCTGGCTTTATGAGCATCAACGATGTTCGCCGTATCGAAGACATGACCCCTGTTGTTGGTGGCGATGAATACCGTGTGCCACTTGCCAATGTGAACCTCTCAGCTTCTAACTTGCCAGAACAAGAGGGCAAGGTGTCTATGGCTCAGAAGATGATCGCTGTTGGTTTTGAACCTGCCGAAGTTCTAAAGGCTCTAGGCTTACCACCAGTCGCTCACACAGGTGTGCCTAGCACTCAGTTGCAAGCGGTCAATACAATCGACCCCGTTGACCCTGCGAGCGTTTACGGAGTCTAATGATTACGACTGGGCAGGTGACGGTTGGTCTTACACCAACACTTATTGACGGCACAGATACTTCAAACTTTCGTCTAATCATTCACAACATGAACAATGACGATTCGATTTATTTGGGCAATTCAAATGTTTCAGTAAGCAACGGGCTTCAACTTCTCAAATTAGAAACCATCCAACTTGACATGAATCCGCTTGAGCAGGTTTATGCCATTTCCACTAAGGCTGATTTAAAACTCGGCTACTTGAAGCAGGTATAAATGCCGTATTACATAACGCAAGAAAACCCTGACTGTTCAGGCTGGGCGGTAGTCGATGAGGCTAACAATGTGCTTGGTTGTCATCAAGATAAACAGTCGGCTATTGATCAGGCCGTTGCGGTTAGCATCAACACCGAAGAACCGTTTGAGGGCGAGCGAGCTGCGGTTGATTCTTTAGCGCCTGGCGACTATGTGTCTTGGAATGTTTTTGACCCTGAGATTTTGGCTGAGGTCGAAATGGTGCAAGGGCAGATGGCTGTGGTTCGTATCTATGACGAAGAAGACGGCATCTTTACTGCCACCGACAAGTTCATGATTATGAATGTTTTCAAACTTGAAAAAGTGCAACGCCCTGAGATGGTTGCCGAGAAGTTCGAAGAAATCGAACCCGAACCCGAACCCGTGCTTGAGCAGGTTCGTGCAATCAACGAAGGCGCACCGGCTTACATGAGAGCCGCAGCTCGTAGAGGGCTAGAGTATTACGCCGATGGTTTGGCTGGCGATGGCATTGTCGAACGCACCGTTCGTGAAGCCCGTGAAATGGCTGACGGCACAATCTCAGACGACAAGTGGATTCGTATCGCCGCTTGGATTGCTCGCCACCTTGTAGACCTAGACAGCCCTGATGCAGACCCTTCATCAGAGAACTACCCTTCGCCTGGCGTTGTGGCTCATTTGCTTTGGGGTTCAGGGCCATCTAAGCGAGCAGCAGAGCGCACCCTAGCGTTCGCTGAATCGGTTGTTGCTAGAATTAGGGAAGAAGAAAGAGGCACTATGACTGATGAGGTTATGGATGAGTCACGCACTAAATGGCTGAAGGTTGCTTACAGCATCATTGCCAAACTAGAAGGCGCTGAAGGTCGCTCGCTCGGTAAGGGTGAAGTTCGCACTAACCACATTGAGTTGCGAGCCGAAGGCGATGGTCGCACCTTTACAGGTTACGCCTCAGTATTCAACGAGCCTAGCCTTCCGTTGCCGTTCACCGAGATTGTTAAGCCTGGCGCTTTCAAGCGAGCAATTCAGTCACGCAACCGCATCATGCTCTTGTGGAATCACGACACCTCAAACCCACTAGCCTCAACCCGTAACGGTTCACTCCAGTTGGCTGAAGATGCTCGCGGTCTAAAGGTTACTGCTACTTTGCCAGACACTACTCTCGGGCGTGACATTTCTGAACTGGTTCGCACCGGTGTCATTGACGCTATGTCATTCGGCTTCTCAGTCAAAAAAGACTCTTGGTCGCAGGATGGCGGCACTCGTTACCTTGAAGATGTTTCGCTTTACGAGGTTAGCCTTGTATCAACCCCAGCGTATGAGCAAACTTCGGGCACGGTATCGGTGCGATCAGTAGACGGCATTTCAGCCGATGTTCTTGCAGATGCTTTGTTGCGTATCGAGTCAGGCGAAGAGCTTGACCCTGAGCAGGGCAAACTTGTTACCGAAGTTATTGGTAAACTAACTAAGACCCCCGAGGTCGAAGAAGTGCAGGGCGACATTCTTGCACTAAAGAAAAAGAAACTCGACCTTCTAATGATGGGAATCTAATGGCTACTCCAAACGACATTGCAACCGCTATCGCAGTAATCAAAGAAGTTGGCGGCGACCCAGAGGTGGGCGCTATCAAAGAACTGATTGACCTGCTCGAAAACTCCGGCAAAGCGACCAAAGAAGTTCGCGTTACTGCCGTGAAGGAAACACGCTAACCCCTCATAGAGCGTGTAGCCCCTAGCCTTATTCCCTTTCGGCTAGGGGCATTTCTTTACCCTTTTGTGGCGACCCTACAAACCCGTTGTAGGATATATACAAGGTTCTGAGTTGGCTCGGCCCTAGTCTGTTCTGCGTTGGCGCGTCAGGCATAAACCCTAACAATTTCTAAAAAGGAGAATCATGTCAGACTTCATCAAGTCACAGGCAGAAGTTCGTTCAAACCTTATTGCCCAGATGCGCGAAGTTATCGACTTTGCCGAGGGTGAGAAGCGTGGACTAACTGCCGAAGAAACCCAGAAGATTGAGCGCCTAGAGGCAGACATCGCACAGCGCGATGCTTCAATCGCAACCGCTCAGCGTGTAGAAGAGCGTTCAGCTCAGGCAACCGAGGCAGCCGCTTCGTTCGCACCTGCTACCGCAGCAACCTCAACCGATGCAGACCTTCTACGCGCTATTGCTCGTGGCGAGGTTCGTGGACACGAGTTCGCTCGCGAGTCACGCGCTGCTCTAGTTCCATCAGCAAACACCGTAGGTCAGTCGTTCTACAACCGCGTGTTCGAGATCGCTCAGATGGTTGGCCCAATGCTAACCACCTCAGAGGTATTCAACACCACTTCAGGCGAGAACCTAGTTATCCCAACCGTAACCGCGCTTTCATCAGCAGGTTCAGTTGCAGCAGGTTCAGCAATCTCAGAGTCAAACCCAACCTTCGCATCAATCACTCTTGGTGCAGAAAAGTATGGTGCGCTTGTTTCAGTTGCTTCAGAACTTGTTGCAGACGCTGGCTTCGACATCACCGGCTACATCGCTCAGGAACTTGGTAAGGCAATTGGTATCCAGACCAACTCTGTTCTAACCACCAAGCTTGCAGCAGCAGCAGGTTCAGCCGTTACTGGTGGAACTGGCGTATCGGGTGCGTTCACCTACGAGAACCTAATCGATTTGGTCTACGCATTGGATGGCGATGCTCGTATGCTTCCAAGCACCGGCTTCCAGATGTCAAAGACTGGTCTAGCAGTTGCTCGTAAGTTGAAGGATGGAAACGGTTCATACATCTGGACTGACTCAGCAGTTCCTGGTCAGGCAGCAACCCTTCTCGGTTACGCAGTCTACGAAAACCCGGCTGTGGCTGCTGTTGGAACTGGCAACAAGTCAGTTTTGTTCGGCGCTCTTGACTCGTTCAAGGCTCGCGTTGCTGGCGGTATTCGTGTTGATGTTTCAGGCGAATATGCGTTCGCTAACGATGTCACCACTTACCGTGGTTTGATCCGTGTTGACGGTGGACTAACCCACGCTTCACACATCCAGTACTTCAAGGGAGCTGCCTCTTAGCAGTTGCTTGAATAAGCCGGAAAGCCCTCAGTCATGCGTAGGTGACTGGGGGCTTTCCTCTTTCCTAGATTTCCAGACTTGCCATTCCATCCAAGTTTTATCTTGCTTTGATGAATTACAGGATTTGCATAAAGTTGTAAGATTTCCAATTCCATGGTCGCCTTTACGCTTCTTAGGTATCAGATGCTCAACTGTCATCTGACCAATCTCAAACTTGCCACAAGCAAAACACGGCTGCGTGTAATACTTAGCCCACTCTTTTTTAGAAATAAAAAATGTCTTATTTTGCAACGAAAGCGACTTTCTACGAGCGTGCTTTTCAGCAACTTTAGTTGGATTCTTCAGGGAAAAATTTTTATCGGCTTGCTTCTTTTTCTCTGGATTTTCTTTAGCCCATTTCCGATTAGAAGCTAAAACTTTATCGGGATGGCGCTCTCTGTACCGCTTACTGATTTTCTTTCGGGTTTCAGGATGCTTTTTAGCGGATCGTTTTTGTTTCTCGGCATAGCCTACTGGGTCGGCAATGCGGATAGATTTTTGATGCGCCAATATTGCATCTTTATTTTCAATGTAGCGCTTTGCCGATTTCTCTTTACGACAAGGCTTGCAAACAGACATCCTCCGACCCGTCTTGGAATCCTTTATGTGAAAATCTGTTATAGGTAGGATTTGCTTACAAGTGGTACATTGCCTAGTATTAGTCACATCAAACTCCTTATTAGTTTGGTCATGCCCCTGGATGTTTCCGCATCGCAGGGGTTTTCTTTGCTAGTCTTATGTTACTACGAACAAAGGGAACTCATGGCTAAAAACAAGATCAACGGCACAATCTCAGTCTGGTCTAACTCACCTAACCAGCCAACAGGCTACGGGCAACAGGCTGGCTATCTAGTTGACCGTTTGAAGCGTGATGGCGCTAAGGTTGCCGCCTTGTCGAACTATGGGCTTGAAGGCAATGTGTCAACCTATCAGACTAAGTTTGGTTCTATCCCTCATTACCCTCGAGGCTCTGAAGGCTACTCGAACGATGTTGGCCCTATGCACCATGCTCATTGGAAATCGCAGAACCCTAACTTGCCTGATGCTCTTATCGGTTTGTATGACTGCTGGGTTATCAAGGGCAAGCAATGGGATAAGGTCAACATGGGTTGGTGGACTCCAATCGACCACATTTCTATGCCACCTTTGGTTGAAGAGTTTTTGCGTAAGTCGAATGTCACCCCGATTGCTATGGCGCTGAATGGTGTCAGGCAGATGGAGGCTAAGGGCATTGAGTGTGAGTATGTGCCTCACGGCATTGATACTAAAATCTTCAAGCCAACTGATGACATTGAGGGGCAACCTGCTCGTGACTACATGGGTTTGACTGATGAGTTTGTTGTGGGCATGGTTGCGGCTAATAAGGCTTCAGGGTTGATTCACCGCAAGGCTTTCAGCGAGAACCTTTTGGCGTTCTCTATCTTTCGTCAGCGCCACCCTGATGCGGTGCTTTATATGCACACCGATCCGCTTGGGTCGTTTGGTGGTTGGCAGTTGCTTCCGTTGCTTGCTTCTTTCGGTATCCCTAAAGAGTCAGTTATGTTCCCACCGTTTGTTGATTACCGTTATGGCATTTCGCAAGAAACCCTTGCTGGGCTTTATACGGCTATGGATGTTCTCTTGGCTACTTCTTACGGAGAAGGCTTTGGAGTGCCTACGGTTGAGGCACAAAGCTGTGGCACTCGTGTGATTGGTTCAAGTTGGGGCGCAACCCCTGACTTGCTAGGCGATGACTCTTGGATGGTTGAAGGTCAGCCGATGTGGGATGCTGGGCAAAACGCCCTTTGGCAGATGCCGCTTGTGCCTTCGATTGTGAACGCACTAGAAGAGGCTTATCAGGCAGAGCGTGGCACTAGCCAGGTTGCTATCGATTTTGCTAAACAGTTCGATGTTGACACCGTTTGGCAGAAGCATTGGCTATCTGTCATTGGTCGCTTGCTAGAAAAGTCGAAAAAGTGAAATCGGGCTTTATGAAAATCTGCAAACAGGCTTTAGGTTTTGCATGATTCCTGTTATCGGCTTTTGCACTTTGAAACGGTTTGATTTGGCTGACCGTTTGCTTGCTTCGATTGATTACCCTGTTGAACACTTGGTCATTGTGGATAACTCTGGCACGGGTTCGTGGCAACCTATAAAACCTGAGTCGGTTCAAAAGATGTGGGTTTTGCGTGTGCCGTTTGGGCTGGGTTTGACGGGCGCTTGGAACTTGGTTGTCAAAGCAACCCCGTATGCCCCCTACTGGCTTCTGGTGAACGATGACGCATGGTTTGAGGCTGGCGCTTTGCAGACTGTTGCCGAGCAGGTGGACACCGAGGCGTTGAACTTTTTGAACATCAACCCTAAGTGGTCTGCTGTGGTCTTTGGCGAGGGCATGGTTGAGAAGGTTGGCTTGTATGACGAACGCTTTTATCCGTTGTATTTTGACGACAACGACCTTGAGCGCCGAGTTGATTTCCACGGTGTGCCGATAAAAGAAATCCCTGCAACGGTTCATCACGAAAACAGTTCAACACTCAATAGCGGTTTTCAGGCAGCTAACTCGGTTTCGTATCGGAACAATCAGTATGTGTATAACTGGAAAGAAGAACAGCAAGACTATACGCAGGGCGAATGGTCGCTTGCTATCCGAAGGGCTAACCGATGGGATTGAGCGTTTACACAGGCGGATCATTCGATTTATTCCACGCTGGCCACGTTCAGTTTCTAAAGCGTTGTGCCGAACTAGGCTCAGTAACAGTTAGCCTAAACACAGACGAGTTCATCATTGCCTACAAAGGCAAGGGGCTTGTTATGAACTATGAGGAGCGTAAAAGTGTCTTGGAAAGTTGCCGCTATGTGGATAGGGTCGTTCCTAACATTGGGGGCGCTGATTCTCGCCTCGCTATTGATTTGGTAAAACCTGACCTAGTTGTGATTGGTTCGGATTGGGCTAGGCGTGACTATTACACGCAGATGGGCTTTACGCAGGATTGGCTTGACGAGCGTGGCATTGGTTTGGTTTACATCCCTTACACTCAGGGCATCTCTAGCACCGACATTAAGGCACGGTTAGCAAAGCGGTAGAATAGAACTATGGCAATCTCGAACGGTTACGCGACACTAGCAGAAGTCAAATCTGCCCTTCGCATTACAGACACTATTGACGACTCTCTTTTAGAGATGGCTATTGAGTCTGCATCTAGACTGCTCGACTCATACACCGCTCGCTCGTTCTACAACGCTGGCACAGCCGCTCGCTACTACGCAGCCACCAACGACTACCAGACTGACATTGATGATGCTGTTTCTATCAGCGAGGTTGCAACCGACTTCTCAGCTGACGGCACTTATGACACCATCTGGCAAGCAAGCGACTATGAAGTGCTACCGCTCAATGGGCGTGTAGACGGCTTGCCTGTGCCTTACAACGGCTTGCGAGCTATCGGTGACTACACTTTCCCAATCTACAATGGTGAGGGCTTGGTGAAGGTTACAGGCGTTTGGGGTTGGTCTGCTATTCCAATCGCCATCAAGCAAGCAACCATCATCCAGGCGAGCCGAATCTTCAAGCGCCTAGACTCACCGCTTGGTGTTCTTAGTTCGCCAGACTTGGGCTTTATCCGTGTCGGTTCACGCCTTGATCCTGATGTTGCTCAGTTGGTTGACCCTTACAGGATTGTGAAGTTCGCCTAATGGCCTCAATCGCAAGCCTACGAACAGGCATCGCAAATAACTTGGGAACAATCTCAGGGCTTCGCACATCACCAACCGGTTACATCCCTGACAATGTAAACCCACCTTATGCCATCGTTGCCCCGAGCAGCGTTGATTATCACCGTTCGTTTTCAACTGGCGGTCTAAATACTTACAACTTCACCGTTACGGTAGTTGTTGGGCGCGTTTCTGAGCGCACATCGCAAGCAAGCCTAGATGCTTACTGCTCTCCAACGGGGGCATCGTCTATCAAACTTGCGGTAGAATCAGATAAGACACTAGGCGGTTCAGCTTATGACTGCGTAGTGACAACGATGAGAAACTACGGCTCAATCACAATTGCAGAAAACACATACTTGGCGGCTGAGTTTGACCTCACCGTTCAGGCTAACTAATTAGGAGAAATCACAATGGCAAAGTTTGTTGCTACTGATTACAAGGTGACCATTAACGGAACAAACTTGTCATCATCACTCACCTCAGTTGACCTAAGCCTTTCGGCTGACGAGGTTGACACCACCACCTTTGGTGGAGAATGGCGCACCGTTACTGGTGGTCTAAAGTCTGGTTCACTAACCCTGAACTTCAACCAGGACTTTGGCGCTGCTGCAGTTGATGCAACCCTATTCCCACTGTTCAACACCGCGGCCACTGTAGTGATTACGCCTACCTCGGCAACGGTGAGCAGCAGCAATCCGTCCTATTCAGTGGTCTGTCTTGCTAACGGATATCAGCCATTCGGGTCATCAGTCGGCGACCTAGCCACCCTTTCGGTGACCTGGCCAACCTCTGGCACAGTAACTCGCGCAACCGCCTAATCAGGTAGACTCAAACTCATGAAGATTAACCTACGCGTTGAGTATGTGTCAGGCGAGTCGCTGGATGTTTCAGCGACCGCCCCTGATCTTGTTGCTTTTGAAGACAAGTTCAATCTGAGTGTTACAAAGCTCGAATCCGAAATGAAGTTTACTCACCTTGTTTGGTTGGCGTGGACTTCGTTGAACCGCCAGAAGTTAGTCAGTAAAGAGTTTGACTCTTGGCTTGCTGATGTCGCTTCGGTTGGGCCTACTGACACCCCAAAATAGTTGGGCTTGGCGATAGTTCAACTCATTGGTTTATCGCCAGCCTTGCTTGTGAAACAGGCATTGCCCCTTCTCTTCTTCTGCAAGAGAGTGAGCGAATGTTGTGGACTATGGGTCGTTATTTGGTTAGCCGTAATCAACCCCGTTCATAGACTTAGCCCCTGACTTCGGTTGGGGGCTTTGTCGTTCGGTAGAATAGGAGTAGATTGGTGGTGTCATGCAAGAGCCTGTGAAGTTCTACGGCGTAAAAGAAACCGTAAAGGTGCTGAGGGAGTTCGAGCCTGAAGCGTTGAAGCAAATGCGTAAAGAAATTCGCACGATTGCTAACCCTGCCGTTACTGCCATCAAAGCCATTACGCCAGCCGTTTCACCTTTTGCTGGTCGCCGTGTTGACGGTATGAGTCACAATGGTCGCACCGCTTGGTCTGCCGTTAAGGTCACAGTTTCAATCACGCCTGGTCAGCGCTCAAGAGCGTTCGGATCAACGACTTCAAACTTGGCCGCAATTCTTTCACGCGGTTCTAATAACCAGTTTGGTTTCAACATCGTGGACATGGCTGGTAAGACGAACAAGGTTCGCACTTCTGGCAAGACCCGTGAGTATTCTTACAAGGGTGGCACTCGTTCACACACTTTGAATGGGCAAGGTCGGGGCTTGATTGAGAACCTACCTAAGAAGCCTTCTCGTTATGTTTATCCGGCTATTGAAAGCAAGATGCCTCAGATTTATTCTGGCGTTGCTAATGCTATTCAACACGCTATCGACATCGCTAACAGAAAACTAGGTAACTAACATGGCAAAGCCAGGTGCTATCAAAGCGGTCATTGCCGCACAGTTTGACGATACGGGTCTAAAGAAAGCTGAGAAGGCTTTTGGTCAGATTGGTTCTAGCCTCAAGGGTATTCTTGGCGCTGCTGGTATTGGCGTTGGGCTTTCGTCTATTATCAGCGGTTTGAAGCAAGCGACTGTTGCCGCTATCGATGACACTAAGAGCCAGGCACTTCTAGCCAACCAACTTCGTAACACAATTGGCGCTTCTGACGCTCAGATAAGTTCTGTCGAGGCGAGCATTGCAGCGATGCAAAAGCAAGCCTCGGTTGCTGACGATGAGATTAGACCGGCGTTCGCTTCACTTGTTCGTGCGACTGGCGATGTTGCTCGTGCTACTTCTCTAACTAGCCTTGCCCTCGATGTTGCTGCTGGCACAGGTAAAGACTTGGGCGCGGTTTCGCTTGCTCTTGGTAAGGCAGTCAACGGTTCGACCACTAGCCTTCTAAAACTTGTGCCTAGCATTAAGGGCGCAAAAGACCCTATGGGTGAACTGGCTAGACAGTTTGACGGTGCTGCTAAAGCTGCTGCCGACAATGACCCAATCAAGCAGCTCAACATCTTGTTCGGTGAAATGCAAGAGCAAATTGGTATGGCGTTGTTGCCTAGCCTTCAAAAGTTCTCTGCGTGGATGTCAGGGCCAGATGGCACAGCCCTAATCAATGGACTTGTAAGGTCATTTGAGAGTCTTGTTGCTGAGGCTAGTTTGGCTGCTGAGGGTGTTGGCTATCTTGGTGAAAAGACTGCTCAACTTGCTAAAGATGCAAACATTTCAATTGAGATGAATGACACGGCAACAGCTATCGCTGGCATTGGCAACATGGCGATTAAGTCAGTCAACCCAATCAATGCTCTTATACAATCCCTGCAATTGCTAGGTATGCTAGGCCGCCTAGACCCTACTACCAAGTTTGACCCTACTCGTTCGGGTGATCCGTCTGCTGGTCGCTATGCCGCTATGGAAGCATTTGCAAAGTCGGGCGCTCTAACTGGAACAACAACCACAACTGGCAAGACTGGCGGCGCTAAAAAGGTTGCCACCGATTATGTCAAAGAGTTTGCCACTTCAATGGCTGACGAACTACGCAAGCAGATGGCTCGTGTTCGTTTGCAAAACAAGGGTCTATCCGCTGGGCTAATTGAGTCAATCATTGGCTCTGGCGCTGGCTGGTATAAAGTCGCTCAAGACACTTTGAATAAGAGCGAACCGGCTCTTGCTGCGTTGCAAGATGCTTGGTCAAGAACTGCTGCGGGTATCGCTGAGATAACTAGCAAACTTGCAGAAGATAAGCGGATTGCTGATGAGGCAGCTGCTAAAGTTGCCGAAAAAGCTGCTGAGGCTTTGGCAGATTTGAAAGACCAACTCGCTACTGCTCAAACTCGCCTAGACGAACTAACTAACACGCTAACCCCTGCGGCTAAAACTGTTAGCGAGGTTTACACCGAAGCGAAACAGGCTTACGAGGCACTCACCGAGGCATCGGCTAACTTCGCTAAGACTATCCCTGATGTTGTCGCTGGTATCAAGAACATGACCAGCCTGGCTGAACCTATCGGACAGTTTGAGTCACAGGTTGTTTCTTCGTTTGGCAATGTTGAGTCAAGCCTTAAGAGTGCGCTTGATTCTAAGCTCATCACCGATCAGTCTTACCGTGACCTGTCTGCGTGGGCCAAGCGTGAGATGGCTCTTATGCAAGACATTGCTCGTCAGCGTGATGCGCTTGCTCAAAAAATTAGCCTCGCCGAAGCGGTTTACAACGACAGCAAGAACGCCATCTTGGCTTATGGCAACATCAATGGGCTTATCAAAACGACTGCTCAAACGATTACTGAAACGCAGACGAAGATTGTCAACGGTATTACGACAACCCTCACCAAGTCTGTTGAGCAAATCAGCAAGACCAACATCGTTGATGAGTATCGCAACATTCTTGCTAAGACTAAAGAGTTTGCTGGCAACCTAAACGCTTTGAAGAAGATGGGTTTGAACAAAGACCTGTTCAAGCAAATCGTTGATGCCGGTGTTGATGCTGGTGGCGCTACTGCCGCAGGTATCATCGAGGGCGGTCAGCAGAGCGTTACTGAACTAAACAGCATCTTCGCTGAGTTGAACACGGTTGGCGACCAGGTTGCTGAAACGACTACGGTTGTGATGTTCAACAACGGCAACGATGTTATGGGCGGTTTCATCAATGGTATGAAGGCTCAGGCTGAGGCTTTGGCTAACACCGCTAAAACGCTTGCTGAAACTTTTGCTGGGGCGTTTGACATTGCTTTGCAGTCTGCTCTTGCGGCTTCGATTGCTGCGGCTAAGGCGGCGCTTGTGGCTGCTATGGCAGCGTTGCAGTTGGAGATTGATGCTGCTAAGGCTGAGTTGGCTCGTATTCAGGGCGAGATTAGCAAGGTCACAACCCCTGTAACTGCTATCCCTGTGCCTGTGCTTCCCACTCCACAAGACAACGCTGGCGATTACATCGTATTGCCTAGCGGTGGCGCTGGTGCTATCGGCTTTAGGGGTGGCACTTCGCAGGTCGATGGCGGTAACACCATCAATGTGACCGTGAACGCTGGCTTGGGAACTAATGGTGCGGTGCTTGGTGGTCAGATTGTTGACCTTATCAAGAAGTATGAAAAGACTTCGGGAGCGGTGTTCGCATAGTGGTTACTGAAAAGATTGAGATTGGTTTCGACCTTACCGCTAACAATCAAGGGCCGTTTCTAAGACTTGACGATCCGATTGCTGGACAACTTGACAACAGCGAGTGGACTTTGGGCGGTGAGGTGTTCTTCGATGTAACGCCTCGTGTGCGTGGTTATTCAATCAATCGTGGTAAGAGTCGCCAACTAGACCGTTACTCTGCTGGTGGGGCTTCTGTCGTCTTAGACAACAATGACAGATACTTTGACCCGACCTTTGCCGCTTCGCCTTACTACGGGCAGATTATCCCTCGCCGACAGGTGCGTATTACTGCCAACAACATCGTTCAGTATTACGGCTTGGTTGATGACTGGAACTTAGACTTCGCCCCACAGGGTGACTCAACCGCTGAGGCTGTGGTTTCTGACGGCTTTACTTTGCTTGCACAGCAAACGCTGACAGGCTCAACTGCTACCTCGCAACTATCAGGCGCACGAATCAATGCGGTGCTAGATTCTGCCGATGTGTTGTGGCCTAGTGATCGCCGAAACATTGATGCAGGTGAACAGTTACTTGTTGCCGATGTTATACCTGACGACACACCCGTGCTTCAGTATCTTCAACAGGTTGAAACTTCAGAGTTCGGTCATCTGTTTATCAGCAAGTCTGGCGATGTGGTTTTCAAAGACCGCAACGGTGTTGTGCCTAACTCGTCAAGCCTTGTCATTTTTACTGATGACGGTTCGGGTATTCGTTACACGGGGCTTCAGGTTGTTTACGGTTCAGAGTTGCTTTACAACCAGGTTGTCGCAACAAACTATGGGGCAACACATGTCACGGCTAATGACACCGACTCGCAAGACGAATACGGTATCTTCACGCTGACTCAAGATGGGTTGCTGATGGATGATGCCAGCCTCGTCGATTGGGCCGTCTACAATGTGAACCAATACTCTC
>JACCEB010259394.1_pt1 | contig 19851 bp, 19 predicted proteins | sample 7454761 | NCBI WGS metagenome assembly JACCEB01 (sample SAMN15323454, study PRJNA562643) | freshwater metagenome | isolation source: river surface water | place: USA:Blue River Watershed | collected 2017-08-18 | reverse complement strand
TTTTTAAACGCATCACTCTCTTACTTGCTAAGCAGTACACTTCCATTGGTGGGCAAGCGGTCATCGAGGGAGTGATGATGAGATCTCCTAATGCCTTTGTGGTTGCAGTTAGAAAGCCAGATGGCAGCATTCGCCTTCGTCGCGACCAGTGGTATGGTCTTTCTAAAAAACTCGATTTTCTTAAGAAGCCTTTTCTACGAGGTATCTTGATGCTGATTGAGACCATGGCCAATGGGCTTGTGTCGCTTAATTATTCCGCCAATATTGCCATGGCCGAAGAAGAAAGAGAAAAGGCCCTAAAAAAGGGAAAGACTCTTCAGGAATTTGAGGCCAGTCAAAAGAAAAAAGAGAAAGTTGATATCGCGACATTCTTGACGATGGCCGTTTCGTTTACCTTCGGTATTGGTTTGTTTGTCTTTGCTCCCCACATGATAACTTTTGGAATTGGTAATCTTTTTGGACAAAAATGGACCTTAGATAGTTTTGCTTTTCATGCTGTCGATGGAGTAGTCAAAGCTGCGATCTTTATCCTCTATATCTGGGGAATATCCTTCATGAAAGATGTCTATCGTGTTTTTCAATATCATGGCGCTGAACATAAATCGATTGCGACTTTTGAAGCTGGAATGGACCTCACCGTAGAGAACGCTAAAAAGTTTTCAACTCTTCATCCCCGATGTGGAACGAGTTTTGTCTTTTTTCTTATTCTTATCTCAATTATTCTTTTCTCTGCTGTCTTTACGCTTATTCCAGTGGGGGCAAATCTTCCACCTTTGCTAAGACATGTTGTAGCAGTGCTTTTTAAAGTCGTTTTAATGTTACCAATAGCAGGGATTAGTTACGAACTTATTAAGGCATCTGGAAAATGTTCAGACCAGTGGTGGGCAAAGGCCATGGCCGCACCAGGCATGCTATTACAAAAAATTACGACGAAAGAACCTGATGAAAAGCAACTTGAAGTCGCTCTTTCAAGTATCAAAGCCGTTCTTTTTTTAGAAGAGAAGTACAATTTAAAAGAGGCGAAAGAAAAGATCATTACTTTAGATGAAATAGATATTCAGTCACTTCAAGATATTGAGACTGCAAACTCATCACTTAAAGAATTTTTAGAATAGATACTCCCAAGGAAAATTCACGTGTTCGATAAATTAGAAGCTGTTGTCAGACGATTTGAAATATTAACAGAAAGGTTAGCGGATCCTACTCTTTATGATCGTGCCCAAGAGCTTCGTGAAACCAATGCCGAGCGCTCAAATCTAGAACCTATCGTTATTAAATTTAAAGAATATAAAAAACTTCTTTCTGATATCGATGGTAACAAGGACATCATTCATAATGAGAAAGATGAAGATATGCGTGAGATGGCAAAAGAAGAACTCAGTGAACTTGAGGCAAAACTTCCTGTCATTGAACAAGAACTTAAACTCCTTCTTCTTCCTAAAGATCCAAATGATGATCGAAACGTTGTTTTAGAGATTCGCGCTGGGGCCGGTGGAGATGAGGCGTCTATATTCGTCGCCGATGTGTGGAGAATGTATAAAAACTACTTCAACTCTAAAGGCTGGCGCTCCGAAGTTGTATCGATTTCCGAAGGAGACCGAGGATTAAAGGAAATTGTCGTCAACGTCTCTGGTGATAAAGTGTACTCGAAAATGAAATACGAATCTGGCGTTCACCGCGTTCAGCGAGTTCCTGATACTGAAGCCCAAGGCCGAGTTCATACTTCAACCATCACAGTTGCCGTCATGCCTGAAGCTGATGAAGTAGGGGACATCGAACTAAATATGAATGAAATCAGAGTTGATGTGTATCGCTCATCTGGCTCAGGTGGTCAGTCAGTGAACACGACAGACTCAGCTGTACGACTGACCCACTTACCTACGGGAATCGTGATTGCCATGCAGGATGAGCGCTCACAGTTAAAGAACAAAGAGAAAGCGTTTAAAATTCTAAAAACAAAATTATTCGATCTAAAAGTTCAAGAAGCGGCTGCTAAAGAAGCGGCGACGAGAAAGGGACTTGTAGGAACTGGAGATCGTTCTGAGCGCATTAGAACTTATAATTATCCGCAAGGGCGTATCTCTGATCACAGAATTAACTTCACGATTTATAACCTGCCTGCATTCATGAATGGAGACATTGAGGAAGTGATTGATGCCCTCATCGCTCATAACCAGGCCATCCTTCTTCAAGGGGCGGAAGAATAGAAACGCTTCGAAAGTATTGGAGCTCTTTTTATTCAACTCATGAGGGGGCCCTTGGAAGTCATTACCCGGGTCTTAATCTCCAGCGTTTTTTGATGGAGGTGAAAGATTTATCCTCCAAAAAAACAAATATGATAAAAGAATTGGATGATGAGAATCTCTCATCATCTCTAGTGAAAGAGATGGAGATTTCTTTTTTAGAAGGGGTCCCTTTCCAGTATCTACTAGAGGAAAGCGAATTTTATCATCACAAGTTTTATGTTAATCGAAATGTTCTCATTCCAAGGCCAGAAACCGAATACTTAGTAGACCTTGTTGTGAGGGAATTGAAAGGTAAGGTTAAGAGCGTTTTAGACGTAGGGACAGGATCTGGAGTCATTCTTCTTAGTTTATTAAGTCATGGCGTGGGTCACACTGGGCTAGGAGTTGATATTTCCACCGCAGCACTAGAAGTGGCCAATAAAAATCTTCACAACCTTAAGCTTCAAAATAAAGCTCGTCTTCTGCATTCAGATCGATTGCAAAATGTTGAGGGAGTTTTTGATCTCATTGTTTCTAATCCTCCTTATATTAAGGCGCAGTCTCATAAAAATTTAGTTCACTCTTCGGTTGATAAATTTGAGCCACAAGAGGCCCTCTATTTACCGGATGATTTTTATGCCTTTTGGTTTGAGGATTTTTTTCAAGAAATAAGGTCTCATTTAAAGGGGATGTTTTTTATGGAGGGCCATGAGTTAGAGGTCGAAAATCAGGCAAAACAGCTGGTACGAATGGGATTCTCTGGGGTAGAGGTCTTAAAAGACCTCTCAGGAACTCCTCGATATATTAAGGCCAGATATTTTTAGCTTTCGCGTCAGATGCTAAATCAGAGACAATTTCAAGTTTTCTCCATACAATTTCACAAAACTTTTTTATGGAAGGATTATGGATAAACTCATTGTTGAAGGGCCCTCAACTTTAAATGGTTCGGTACAGATTTCGTCGGCAAAAAATGCGACACTCCCTATTCTCGTGGCAACACTACTTTGTCCTTATCCTGTAAAATTCGTCGATATTCCAGAGTTAATGGATGTTTCTACGATTTTAAAAATTCTTCAAAGTATGGGCCTTAAAATATCTAAAAATGGAAATGAGCTGATTGCCGATGCAACGAATCTTGAAAATCAGCATGCCGATTATTCTTTAGTTAAAACGATGAGGGCCTCTGTTCTTGTTCTTGGCCCTCTCTTGGCACGTTATGGAGTGGCCTCAGTTTCTCTTCCTGGTGGCTGTGCCATTGGAGCGAGACCCGTTGATATCCATTTAATGGGGATGGAAAAACTAGGTGCAGAAATTCATATTGAAAATGGATATATCAAGGCCAAATGTCAAAAGCTTAAAGGTGCAACGATCACTCTTCCTTTTCCAAGTGTCGGGGCCACGGAAAATCTTATGATGGCTGCCGTATTGGCCGAGGGAACAACGATTATTGAGAATGCCGCCATGGAGCCAGAAATTGATGACCTCGCGGATTTTTTAATTGCCCAAGGTGTAAAAATTGAGGGTGCTGGCACTTCTAGAATAACTATTCATGGAATGGACATCAAAGCTTTAAAACCAAATTCAAAATCTTACAGAGTGATTGGAGATAGAATTGAGGCCGCTACTTTTATTATCGCCGCTATCATGAGTAAGGGAGACGTAAGAGTTGAAGGCTTTAATCCGAAACATTTAACTTATGTTTTAGAAACGCTCACAAAAATGGGGGCGAAATTTGAAATTGGTTCAGATTTTGTACACATAAAACAATCGCCGAGGCTTAAAGGAATTGCTCTTGAAACAGCTCCTTATCCAGGGTTTCCGACAGATGTGCAGGCACAGATGATGGCCCTCATGAGTATCGTTAACGGAGATTCAATCGTTACAGAAACTATTTTTGAGAATCGTTTTATGCATGTACCTGAAATGGGAAGAATGGGTGCAAAAGTTAATCTTAAGGGAAATTCTGCCCTGATTGAGGGAGTCGAAACTTTAAGTGGTGCTCCGGTCATGTGTACAGACTTAAGGGCGTCTGCTGCACTTATTCTTTGTGCGCTTGTTGCCCATGGTAAGAGTGAAATCCAGAGAGTTTATCATCTCGATCGTGGTTATGAGAAAATTGATGAGAAGCTCACGAAGCTCGGTGCCAAGATTAGAAGAGTTAAAGGTTAATATGAATGATTGTCTTTTTTGTAAAATCATAGATGGTAAAATTCCGGCCTCAAAAGTCTATGAAGATGGAAACGTTATTGGCTTTAAAGATCTCCATCCACAAGCTTTGGTCCATGTACTTTTTGTTCACAAAAGGCACACGAGGGATATAAATGACATCTCTAAAAATGACCCTGTTCAGCTGACTGAACTTTTTCAAGCAATTAGATTATTTACTCAAAATAGTGGTGCAGAGGAAAATGGTTTTAGGGTGGTCACTAATTTGGGAAAACATGCGGGGCAGACTGTTTTTCATACTCACCTACATGTACTTGCAGGTGAGTCTCTAGGACATTTTGGAGCTTAAAACTGAAGACCATTAAAGAGAGACGCAAGAAGAGTTCTTTGTAATTGGTTTAGTTGGGTTGTTCTTGCCATGAAAATAATGGGACTTCTGTCTATTTGTGCTGTGGCAACAAACTGTCCTTTCGCACCGTTAAATTCTGTCACTTCAAATACGTCATGAAATTTATCAAGATAATTTTGCATGAGTTCTTTTTCTTTGGCAGAACCAGGAAGAAAGTGCGCTTTCTTGGTTCCAGAAAGAAGAGCTTGAGTGAGTTTAGGACGCTCTTTCTTTTCATTGTTTTCGTCTTTTTCCTCTGTAGAAATAACGTCATTGAAAATGATTGAGAGATCAACTGCACCAGTATTTCGTTTCATCCAATACCACAGCTCCTCAAAAAAACTTAGCCGATCTTTTTTCCAAAGTTCTCGAAAGTGATTAGTGATTTTCCAAATGTGCTCAACCGAGAGAAAATTTTGATGGAGCGTCCATCGGTTAAGTATTTTTAGGTAGAGGTCCTTGAATTGTTGCGCCGGCATGGATTCAAAAACCGATAATCCTAAGTTTTCATCTTTGGCATCTAAAATTGGGTAGTGGGACTTTTCTTTCTCGAGAATGCTTATGAGAGAGTTGTAGTGTTCGCTGTCCTCAATAAATAGGCCCTGTAGATTCTGATCAGCCAGATCAGTCACATCAATTATTTTTGACTCAAGAGAGTTTTGAGTCCAGTTAAGCTCTTTAATAAGAACTTGGCTTGCTGAGCGGATATATCCGACTGAAATGATCATGTAAAACCTTCCTTTGAACAATGCATATTAACAAGTACGACTTTAAGTTACAATGGACTCATGGTGCATTATTTGAAAAATCTCGCTATGTTTTTTGTTTTTTGCGGCATCGCCTATGCTCAAGACGAAAGGTATTTTCGAAAAATTTTTTCTAAAGATTATTTGGGCACAAACTTTGACCAACAAGAATCTAAAATCACAAAATTTATAGTGAACGGTGCTTCATATCATATTGATCTTAATTCAGACGGAATTGAGGAAATAATTGAGACTCAAAAAAGGGATGGGGTTGATTGGATAGAAATTAAAAATTCATCACAAAGTAAAATTTTTGAACAAAAACTTCTCGCGATGGGATCCTTGAGTCACGTCTACAAAATAAAGCTCGTCTATATTTCGAAGAATGTTCGTGCTCTCATTGTGTTTTTAGATGAGGGCGTTACAGTTGGTAGACGATTTGAATCAACAGCGCGTTTTTTTGTCCTTTCCTATGAAGATAACGATCTTAGTAAGATGAGTTTCCATTTGGGACCACATCTTTTTCAAGAAAAAGAATATCAACGAGATTCATACTGGCGTAGAGATTATACTGTTAATGTAATTGATTTTGATAACGATGGTAATCGTGAAATTTCTGTTCAATATAACCACATTCAACGAATTATGAAATACAAAGGAAAAGGAGAGTGGGAAACAATTTAGGAAGCCTTCTTAATTGAATCCTCCGATTTTTTCTCCCTTTCTTTTCGGTATTTTTCAAGAACAGCAATATTAGAGGCACTATCGATAGAGGCTTTTTTCTTAAAGTGTGACATCACTAAATACCATGTAATGAGTGGTAGTCCTAGGATGAGAGATATTCCAAAAATTGTTGTGACACTCCAATCTTTGTCGGCCTCAGATATTTTTGTTTTTATTTGAGTTGGTTTATTTCTTCGTGATTGAATCTGATCTAAATCTTGTTCTAAGTTGTAGAGCGATTCAGTTCCCTGTGGAGCAACTTTCGACTCTTCGATCTCGATCCCAACAAAATCCTCAACTGCTGGTTTTCTTCCTTCAGCAAAGGAAATACCAGAGTAAACGACAAGGAATAGTGCAAGTGATCGAAATGTCATAAGAAATGCTCCTTTAGACTTTATCGGTCTCAGCGATCTAATTCTTTAGTTAAAGATTTTGATCATTTTTCCGAATAGAGAAGGGTGTTAATTCCTTAACTAAGGTTGAACATGAAAATTGTCTTTCTCTTTGTTTTGCTCTCATTCGGCTACGTCTTCTCGCTTTGGAAGTGGGGAGGCCTTGATAAAGAAGTCACTGCCAAGTGGCAATCGCAGTTAGAGTATGAAAAAAAAGCTCTATCACTTGCCAAAGAAAATCGACTTCTTGTGAAAGAGATTTCGGACCTTAAGTATCAGATCTCAGAACTTCAATCTAAGAATAAATTCTTTGCGGGCCAAGCCGACTCTCAAACTCAAAAAAAGACGGATAGAACAATTGCAAGTGTTCCTGCAACAGATACCAATGATCTTGTGAATTACGAAGTTTATAAATGGACTCCTGAAAAACTTCTTGCTATCGGAGAAAAAGAATTCCATTTCAAAAACTATGAAAAATCATCTCAATATTACTCCGAACTGATTCAAAGATTTCCAAAGCATGAACTTATTGGTGACAGAGTGTTATTTGGTGCCGGAGTAGCCGCTTTTGAGACAGGAAAAAAATATGATTTATCTGAGAAATACTTTTCAAAACTGGTTAAAGACTTTCCTAAATCTGATTTTCATCGAGGGGCGAAGCTTTGGCTCGCTTTGTCTCAGTACAATCAAGGTGAACATCAGAAATTTTTAAAAACGGTTGAAGAATTTAGATTGAAATATAGAAACACAGACGAATGGAAAATATTAAGTAGGTATTATGAGGATATCAATGAAAAAGTTAAGCAGTAGTTTTTTACTTTTATGTCTTTCGTGTTCCGTTTGGTCAAAACCAATCGCTCAAGTTGTAAAAATTGAGGGGCAAGTTTTTGTTGTAACGAATGAGGGCAAAACGTCTGCCTTAAAAACTGATCAACATATTGATGAAAAATCAGAAGTCCTTGTAGAAGAGGGTGCCTCTATAACAATTAATGACTATTACGATGCCACTTATCATTTGCTTGGTGGATCTCATTTAAAACTTTTTAACAAATCCCTTCAGTTAAAAACAGGTAAAGCATGGATTCAGTCTAGAACGACGAAGTATCCACTCGTTCTCACCACCGCGAATGGACATGTAAGTTATACTAAGAGTGAATTTATTGTAACTTTTGATCAGGCGACTGCACGATCTCAGGTATTAGTTGTTAATGGAGAAGTTGAAGCTTCAAATATCCTTAATGAATCTGTGAAACATATGGTTCCAGCTGGTTCATTTACAATGATTGATCCGGAGGTTGATGGCGGTACTCCGAGAGCTCCCACAAAAGTTGGTCCTCAATCATTAGACACAGCTCTTGCCGAGTTTAAAGTAATCACTCATAAAGAAAAGTTAACAGCGGTACCCAAAAGAGAAATTGCCTCAGTAGAAAATTCCTCGACTCCGCTCGTGAAGAAAGGTGAGATCATTTTTATGAAATCACATCGTCATCCCGCCTCTGTTAAATCGGGTGATGCTCACAAGTATTTCAAGAAGATGGTAACAAAAAATGTTCCGGATCAGATTATTCCGGTAGCTATTTATGGAGCTAGCTGGACCGAGAGTAAGACAGAATCTGTCCTTCCTCCTAGGGCGCCAGCATCTGTTCAGCCAACAATTCCAGGGCCTTCTCTAAATCCTCTTCCAGCTGTTTCGCTTGATCTTGAGTTTATGGACTCTCTTAAGAGGCATGAGTCTGAGCAGCCTAAAAATCCCCAAGATCTTCAGAATCTTATTGATGAATTAAAAAGTTACTAAGTCTTTAAAACTCAAAGAAAAATATTCATCTCTTAATCTTTCTAAAAATGAAGATTAAGAGATTTTTAATATTTGGGCTTTGCCCAAATAATTTAAGATATCTTGAGTTTCTGTTCTATCTCAATGTCGATTATTATACTCGACATGGAAAAAACAAAAATGCACTTAACGATTATTGATGACAACAAAGACCTACTCGATGTCCTTTCAAGCTCTCTTTCAGATTCATTCTCTGTTGAATCTTTTTCAGAGCCTGAAAAAGGCCTTGATTTTATCATGAACAACCATACGGATGCGATTCTTCTTGATCTTCATATTCCTGGTAAAGATGGTTTTCAAGTTTATGAGGAAGTTAAAAGGGCAAAAGAAAATCTACCAGTCTTGTTTTTAACTGGTGATTCCGATCTCAGTAAAAAGGTTAAAGGCCTAGAGATTGGTGCCGATGATTTTCTCCTAAAGCCAGTCATGACAGAGGAACTTGTAGCAAGAATTAAAAATAGAATTGGAATTTCGAAAAGAAATATTCAGAATGCAAAAGTGATTAAGTTTAAGGATCTGACCATCGATTTAGATGGCCATCAAGTCATCCTTAATAACGAAATTATCCGACTAACTCCTAAGGAATATCAGCTTCTTTTAGTACTTTCTCAGAACCCTAATAGAGTGATTCACAAAGACGACCTTATTCATATGCTTTGGAAAGATGTACACGTAGAGATTAATAATCTTGATACTCACTTTTCTAATCTTAGAAGAAAGCTAAAGCCATTTTCAACTCACATCAAAACACTCAAGAATTTAGGCTACGTCCTGCGCATATAGTGCCCACTGCTAAATTTACCTTAAATCGGCTATCCTTTGGATATCAAAGGATAGCTTTATGTTTTATACACAAGATTCAGCTCTTACCTACGACGATGTTCTTATCGTTCCAAATTACTCAGAAGTTCTTCCGACGGACGTAGAATTAAAAACTCGTTTCTCAAAAAATATAGTCATGAATATTCCAATTGCTTCAAGTGCAATGGATACGGTGACGGAATCCAGGACAGCAATCGTCATGGCCCAAGAGGGAGGTATTGGAATCATCCATAAGAACCTCACTCCGGAAGAGCAAGCCTTTGAAGTTGAGAAGGTGAAAAAATATGAATCAGGAATGATTCTTGATCCGTTTACAGTTAATCCAGATCAAAAGATTTCAGATCTATTTGAACTGATGAAGAAGTATAAAATTTCAGGCTTTCCAGTTGTCGATCAAGAGAAAAAACTTGTTGGAATCATCACGAACCGAGATCTTCGATTTGTTTCCGATCACTCAAAAAAAGTAAAAGACGTCATGACCTCACATAATCTCGTCACTGCTCCAGAGGGAACAAGTTTCACCAAAGCAAAAGAAATTCTTCAAGAGCATCGAGTAGAAAAGTTACCTGTCATAACTTCAGAGGGAAAACTATGTGGTCTTATTACGATTAAGGACATTGAAAAGACGATTGCCTACCCAAATTCTAATAAGGATAAATTTGGTCGATTGAGGGTGGGTGCTGCTTGCGGTGTATCTGAAAAAGAAATCAAGCGAGTCGAAGCCCTTATTCGCGCTCAAGTGGATGTGATTGTTATTGATACGGCCCACGGTCACTCTAAGGGAGTGATTGAGATGGTAAAAACTATCAAGAAGATGAATGCAAAAGTGGATGTCGTTGCGGGCAATGTCGCGACCGCAAAGGCTTGTGAAGATCTTATTGCTGCTGGTGTTGATGGTATTAAGGTTGGGATCGGACCAGGCTCAATTTGTACCACAAGAATCATTGCAGGTATTGGCGTTCCGCAAATGCAGGCCATTTTTGATTGCAGAAAAATTTGTGACAAAGCTGATATCCCATTTATAGCTGATGGTGGGATTAAATATTCTGGAGATATTGTGAAGGCCCTCGCTGGTGGAGCTTCATGTGTGATGATTGGGTCTCTCTTTGCTGGGACTGATGAAGCCCCAGGTGAGATGGTTTTATATCAAGGCCGAGCATACAAAATGTACAGAGGTATGGGATCATTGGGGGCCATGGAGAAAGGGTCTAAGGATCGCTATGGGCAAAGTGCCGTAGAAGAAGTTTCTAAATTAGTTCCTGAAGGAATAGAAGGCCAAGTACCTTATCGAGGATCTCTTGCGACGAATTTATTTCACCTCGTTGGAGGTATTCGCTCTGGGATGGGCTACGTTGGAGCTCCAACGATGAAAGAGCTAAGAGAGAATGCAAAATTTATAAAAATAACTGCTGCTTCACTTAAAGAATCACATCCACATGATGTCATTATAACGAAAGAAGCTCCTAATTATCGTCAGGTTTAAACTATGAAAACATCAATCTGGATTGTTGATTTTGGTTCTCAGTATACTCAATTGATTACAAGAAAATTTCGAGAACTAGGATTTAGTTCGATTATTATGACGGTAGAAGATGCGCTCGATAAGATCTCAAAAGATTCTCCTAAGGCCCTTGTCCTTTCAGGTGGACCTCAAAGTGTATTTGAAGATACGACGGATTATTCTCCCTTTTTTGCGAATAAAAATTTACCAATCCTAGGCATATGTTATGGGATGCAGATTTTGGGTCAATACTTTGGTGGTAAGGTGGAGAAGGGTGTTCAGGGAGAATATGGTCTTGCAAAATTAAAAGTTGTATTAAACCAAAAAATCCCAGGACTACCAAATGAGAGTGATGTATGGATGAGTCATTCTGATCATGTATCAAAACTTCCCGAGGGGTTTAAATTAATTTTTCAATCTGAAAATGGACTCACCGCCGGTATCACGCATGAAATAAAACCTATTTTAGGTTTGCAGTTTCATCCAGAGGTTCACCATACGGTTCATGGTAAAGATATTCTTTCCTATTTTTTAAATGAAATTGCTCAACTGAAGTCAGATTGGTCGTCAAAGACTATGTTGGAAACTTCCCTAGAGGAAGTAAAGGCGATTAAAGGATCAAAAGTTCTTTGCGCCTTCTCTGGTGGAGTTGATTCTCTGGTTGCTGCCACCCTCACACAGAAAATAATTGGGAATGATTTATATTGTTTCTTTGTGGACCATGGTCTTCTTAGACCACAAGATATTCATCACATTAAGCTTCTTCAAGAAAAGACTTCTCTAAAGATAGAAATTGTAAATGTTGAAGAGCAATTTTTAAAAGCACTTCAGGGGCAAAAAGATCCAGAATCTAAAAGGAAAATAATTGGAAAGACATTTATAGATGTATTTGAGCAAAAAGTTCTTGAGTTTGAAAAAAATCACAACATTAAATTTGATTATCTTCTTCAGGGAACTTTGTATCCAGATGTGATTGAGTCCATATCCCCACATAAAAAAGGTGGGAAGTCGGTCACTATTAAATCTCATCATAATGTGGGAGGCCTTCCTGAAAGGATGAACTTAAAACTTTTGGAGCCACTTCGTTTTTTATTTAAAGATGAGGTTCGTGCTATGGGTCTAGAGTTGGGGCTAAAGCATAGTTGGGTGTTTCGTCATCCTTTTCCTGGTCCTGGTATTGGGGTTCGTGTGTTGGGTGAATTATCTCGTGATTCAATTCGCAAGGTTCAAGAATCGGATCAAATCTTATTTGAAGAACTTAATTCGCATCATTTATATGATTCAACCTGGCAAGCTTTCACAGTTCTTCTTCCTGTGAAAACAGTCGGAGTGAAAGGTGATGGACGCGCTTATGAAGAAGTTATTGCAGTGCGGATGGTAAACTCACAGGATGGAATGACTGCATCCGTCACTGAGGTTCCTTGGTCATTTTTAAATAAAGTTTCATCCAGGATTTGTAATGAAGTTAAGGGAATCACGAGGGTTGTTTATGACTGTACTTCAAAGCCTCCTGGAACAATTGAATGGGAGTGATTTTGAAAAAAAATTGTGATATTTCCTTTCTATGAAAAAACTTATCCCAATTCTTTTTGTATTAACGTCATGCACTCAAAAATACGCTAGTTATGATCTCATCCGAAAAGTTGATTTTAATAAAGAGAGCTATGAAAGACCTATCACAACGATGCAGGTGATTCCCGTTGGTAAAGATCAATTAAATTCTTGTTTTAATCAGTGGTTATTTTTTTCCAATGCAGAAAAAGAAAAGAATGACTCTATACCAATGATTATTAGAAGTTTATGTCCCGGAAAGGATTATCTTCTTGATTCACAAATGACTGAAACCTGGTGGACAACAATTGTTTTCACAAGATCTTGTGTCAATGTTGAGACTCATTGTGCTCAATTAAAAAAATAATTTTTTAAATTCATATCTTTGAAAAATCCGAGATGCTTTTAAAACGAGATGGTTGTGTCCCTGGTCTAAGAACATGGGTGACTTCAAATCCAGCGTTCATTGCTGCTTCTATTTCTTCGGGAATATCTGAAAAAAAATGTATGTCTTTTGGATCAAGTGCCACAATTTCCGAGATCTTTTCATAGGATGACGTTTCTCTCTTGCCGCCAACATTGGTATCAAAATAATACGAGATATATGGGGTAAGATCCCCATCAACAGAGAACCCAAAGATAAGTTTTTGAGCGTGTACTGATCCTGAAGAATAAATGCCAATTTTTGAACCATTCTCTAAGATTTTAAAGAACGCGGGTTTAACATCTGGGTAAATGTGACCTTTAAAATCATTTTTAGAATAACCAATATCCCAAATATGTCCTTGAACTTCTTTCAGAGCAGGGTGTTTGCGGTCTTTTTCAATCCATCCAATAAGAGTTTCAATCACACCTTCAATTTCAATTATTTTACTTTCTTCAAGGAGAACAGTTTGTTTAACATTGCTAATCGCTTTGGCAATCGAGTTTTCAAACTGATGTTGTCTTATAAAGTGAGGTAAGTGATCTTTTGAATATGGAAATAAAACTTTATGAACAAAGTTAATATCGGTCGTTGTACCCTCGATGTCAAAAAGGAATAATTGTTTCATAGGAGATACTTTTTTTCTAAGCCGCTATGAGTGTAATTTGCCACCCAACCTTCTTGAGTTTGAAAAACTCTAATCGCTTTCACAAAATATTTGGGAGCAAGATCAAACCAATGAGTCACTCCTTTTGGAACTGATATAAAATCACCTTTTTCACAAAGTAATTTAAAGACTTCACTTTGATCCTGAAGGTGAAAATAAAACTGTCCTTCTCCATCTACAAAAAATCTCACCTCATCTTCTGAATGCGTGTGCTCAGAGAGAAATTTCGCCCTGATGAGTTCTATGTTTGGGGTATCTTTGTTTACATTAATGACGTCTGCACTAAGGTAACCATGTTTTTTCATGTATGGGCCTAGTTCATGTTCATAGGCACTCAAGATTGTTTCTTGGGAATCATTGTCTTGGAGTCGTCTGTTGGCGCTCCATTGTTCAAAGATGATTCCACGTTCGTTCATAAACGATTTTATTTCACTAGTATCTTTTATGACTTTTGAATAGGGATCCAGGATCGTTAAGATGGCCATTAGAGACTCCTCATTCTGATTAAACACTCAAAGAGATATTCGAAAGTTTCTACATGTCTTTTCGCTGTTGGAATATCTTTTCCCCAGCAATACAGGCCGTGACCTGCAATAAGATAGCCATGAGTGTTTTTATGAAATTTTTGAGACATATTTTTAATGATATCAATCATGTTTTGTGAATTGGGAACAATAGGAAGATGTTCTTTTAATTCATGGGTCATGTTTCCGTCGAAAGCTTTGAGTATTTCCCAACCCTCAAAAATGATTTCTTCTTGGTCTTTATTTAGTCGAGATAAAACAGTGCCTAAAACGGAATGTGTGTGTAAGACACATCCGACTTCTGGAAAACGTTTGTAAATGTCTAAATGGAGCTCGGTCTCTGCTGACGACTTCACGTTAGGTTTATTGTGAGGTGGAAGTATCATCCCATCTGAATTAATAAGTATGATATCACCCAATTGAAACTTACTTTTATCAACTCCAGATCTTGAAATAATGAATTCATCGGGGTGATCAGTCCTAACGGAATAATTTGTTGCCGTAGCAGGAGACCAACCTTTTTGATTAAAAAACCAAATCGTCTCCAGTAACTCCTCTGCAAGCACCAAATTTTTTCCACTGAGCATGACTTTCTCCCCAAAATAAGAGGGACTTCGTACCGCGAACTGTATGATTTTTGAAGAACTTTGTGTTCTGAATTTCAAGTAAAGATACTCCATACGAGTAGAATTTTTAGGCTGTTTGTGCGTCGCGCTGTTTTGATTGCTCTTGTCTCATAAAATACTATTTAGTTTTATGGACTTCATTTTGTCTTTTCCTCTCAAAAATGGTTAATTTATGGATAGAACACACACCTTTCTTTCGAGGATTCTGCCCCATGAAAAACCCCTATATCGGGAGTGATTTTTATCATACAAGAAAAGATAGCTTCACTCATCTTCATCTTCATTCGCAGTACTCACTTCTAGATGGGGCGATTCGCTTAGGAGATCTTTTTAAGAAGGCAAAAGAATATGAAATGCCTGCGATTGCTTGCACCGATCATGGGAACATGTTTGGTGGAATTGATTTTTATACGAGGGCACTCTCGTCAGGAATAAAACCTATTCTTGGTTCTGAGATTTATTTCACCCCTGGTTCAAGGCACGATCGGAGGGCCCCAAAAAATTTAAAAACACTTGATTCACAAGATGAGGTTGAGGGGAAGCACCAAATTCATCACCTGATCCTTCTCTGTAAAAATCTCACTGGATACAGAAATCTTTGTAAACTCCTCTCTAAGGCGTATCAAGAGGGTTTCTACTATAAACCTAGGGCAGATGTGGAACTACTGAGAGAATTCTCAGAGGGACTTATTGCGACCACGGCGTGCCTTAAAGGTGAAGTCGGCTATAACCTGTTCACTGGGCAAGATGAGCGTGCCTATCAAGCAGCGATGAAGTTTCGTGAAATTTATCAAGATGATTTTTATCTTGAGATTCAAGAAAATGGAATTCCAGAGCAAGCAGATGTTAATAAGAAAATAATATCCTTTGCTAAAGAACACTCTATTCCACTAGTTGCTACGAATGATTGTCACTATCTCACAAAAGAGGACGCTGCCGCTCAGGAAGTGTTGATGTGTGTTCAGACAGGGAAGACATTTGAAGATGAAAAGAGGATGAAGCTTAGTACGACTGAGTTTTATTTTAAATCAGCTCAAGAAATGCGTGAGGCGTTCCACTATGTGCCAGAGGCCTGTGATAACACTCTAAAAATCGCTGACGCTTGCAATCTTGAAATTCGTTGGCAAGATGAAAAAGGGAAGCAGATTTATCTTCTTCCGAAGTTTGAAATTAAAACTCAAGAAACGGAAGAAGAGTTTTTCGCGAGACTTTCTCGCGAGGGTCTTGAAGAGCGTTTTAATGGTCCTCACTTTAAGCACTTAGTTAATAAACCAAATTGGGAAACAGAATTAAAACCTCAATACCTTGAGCGACTTGAGGTGGAAGTTGGCCTCATTAAGCAAATGGGCTTCACTGGATATTTTCTTATCGTTTCGGATTTCATTGGATGGTCTAAAGCGAATGATATCCCAGTTGGTCCAGGCCGTGGATCAGGAGCTGGTTCAATTGTCGCTTATGCTTTAAAAATCACTAACGTTGATCCCATTCCTTATAATCTTCTCTTTGAGCGTTTTATAAACCCCGAGCGTATTTCAATGCCAGATTTCGATATCGATTTCTGCCAAGATAGACGCCAAGAAGTTATTGAGTATGTAACGAAAAAATATGGCGAGGAAAGAGTTGGGCAAATCATTACTTTCGGAACACTTTCGGCGAAAGCCGTTCTTAGAGATGTTTCCCGAGTGTTTGCTCTTCCTTATTCTGAAGCCGATGCACTTGCAAAACTAGTGCCTGAGGAATTAGGAATTGAGCTTCAGGACGCGATTGATAAGGAACCAAAATTAAAAGAACTTGAAGACAATGATCCAAAGATAAGAAGAATTCTTCAAATCTCAAAAAGGTTAGAGGGACTTAATCGACATGCAGGTATTCACGCTGCCGGAGTTATTATCACCAATGAACCTCTCGTTACTTATTGTCCATTATTTCGAGGGGCAAAGGGTGAGCAGGTTGTTCAGTTTGATAAAGATTTTTCTGAGAAAATTGGGCTCGTTAAATTCGACTTCTTGGGACTTAAAACACTTACCGTCATTTCCAATGCTTCAAAATTTATCAAAAGAGATTTAAAACCAGATTTCGATATTGAAGATATTGATATCAACGATCAATCCGTTTACAGCATGATCTCTGAAGGTCAAACTGTGGGAGTCTTCCAGCTTGAATCAAGTGGAATGCAAGACTTATGTAAAAGGATTAAGCCAGGATCGATTGATGATATCACCGCGATTAATGCACTCTATCGGCCTGGTCCGATGGGTTCAGGAATGCACCTAGAATTCGCTGAAATTAAAAATAAAATAAATGGAAAAACAGAACAATACTCTTTTGATGAACTCATACCAGTTTTAAAAGATACCTATGGTATTATCGTTTACCAAGAACAAGTGATGAACATCGCTCGTGTGGTGGCCGGCTATTCTCTTGGTCAAGCGGATATGCTTAGACGTGCCATGGGGAAAAAGAAGGCCGAAGAGATGGCCATGCATAAAGAAATTTTCCGCAAAGGCGCTATAGAGCGTGGATTTGATGAGGAAAAAGCAATTGCTCTTTTTGATCTCATGGAAAAGTTTGCTGAGTATGGATTTAATAAATCACATGCAGTGGCCTATTCTGTCGTTGCCTACCAAACTGCTTTTCTAAAACGTTATTACCCATCTCAATTTTTTGCTGCATTACTAGGTACAGAGATTAACAATAAAGATAAAATCACTGCTTACATACAAGAGGCAAAAGAATTTGAAATTGATATCCTTCCGCCAGATGTCAATGAATCACTCTGGCTCTTTAACGTTATAGGAAACACTATCCGCTTTGGCCTGGGTGCCGTGAAAGGTGTTGGGGAAGGAGCGGTTGAGGAAATAGTAAGAGAAAGAAATGAGAATGGTTCGTTTAAGGGCTTTGTTGATTTCTGCGAACGAGTGAATTTGAAGTCGGTGAATAAACGCGTGTTAGAAGCACTTATTAAAGTTGGTGCTTTTGATGCTTGTGAAAAATACAATCGTAAAACTCTTCTTGATAACATGGAATTCATTGTAACTTTTGCTGAGAAAAAGCAAGAAGAGAAACTCATGGGGCAGACGTCACTTTTCGATATGGGGGACAGTTCTCCATCCACCGAGGATCAGCTCAATATTTCTGAGTCAGCAGAATTTGATGAAAAACAAAAACTATCTATGGAAGCTGAACTTCTCGGTATTTATGTATCTGGGCATCCACTGACTCGCTTTAAGGATATCATGGGGAAATTGACTTCCATGAATCTTGCTCAAATTCAGGAACTTCCTACGATTGCTCGCCCTGAAGGGTTCAATCCTCGTATGGGGGATGAGCATGATCCATCCAAGAGGAGTGTGGTTATCGCTGGTATGATTTCTGAATCAAAAGTTATCCTAACGAAGAAAGGGGATAAAATGGCATTTGTTACCATTGAGGATCTCAATGGGAAAATAGAATGCTTGTTTTTCCCTAAAGTTTTTGCAGAATTTCAGCAATTTTTGACCATGGATGAGCCTCTTATTATGAGTGGCTATGTGAATTTAAGTGAGGATGTGAAAAAATTCTTTCCTACGAAAGTTAGTCTTCTAAAGGACGAATCGGAGGATCGAGTGACTTCTGTTCGGGTCAATGTTCCGCTGAGGAATCTTCACTCTTATTCTATTCAGCAAATGAAGCAAATCCTTTTAAGTTACAGAGGTTCAGTTCCAATTCATTTTATCTTTGAAACTCCAGAAGGGAGAGCGCGAATGTTACTGGATGAAAATTTTTTAGTGAGTCCTTCTCCTCAGATGGCGGCAAAGATTAATGAACTTTTGAATTGTAATTCAGTATCATTTATCGTTGATGGAAAAATCGAGGAAGTTAGACAGTGAGGTTATTTTTTCTATTGTTCATCTTTTTTTCTCCCTCTCTATGGGCACAACTGACAATTGAAAAAAAGATTGAGAAAAAAATTCTTGCAGATGAACAAGAAGCGAAAATAATTTTACTTCAAGATGCCATCATTTCGGTACTGCCTGAGCTAAGTAAAGAACTAGAAATAGATCTAAAATCATTCAATGGGATGATTGAGGAGAAGTTTAAGTTTTACTTTCAATCTTTTAAAGATCGCAAACTTACTGAGAAATTTGGAAAAAATTTTGCAACGGAGTTAACTGATGATCAAAAAAATGAATTCACGAAAGCTTTAGAGTCTCAAAGAGAAGTTGAATTAAGAAGATTTACTCGCTACGAATCGATTTTGGATAACTATTCATTTAAATCTTTGTCAAAGGATGAAGCTCAAGTCTGGAGCGCAACGGTCATCCTGAGTATTAACAAGGGAAAATTTCAAAAATTAAAAGATCGAATTTTCTCAAATGATTTAAAACTTTTTAATAAACTTTATCTGGTGGCAGAAATAAACCCAATCCATATGACATGGAAGGATCTTTCGCTTGAAACAGAAGAGCAGTTTTCAAATCCGATCGTTCAATCTTGGGTAAAATGGCTAAGTAATAAATCGATACATAACGTTGATCAAGTTGTTGAGTGTACAGAGAGGTGTCTTTCTGATTTTTATCATTGGGTTGAAGTTTCTCAAGATGAAGGAATGAAAATTAGTGAAGATCATTTAAATAATATTTGGCTCAAGTTTTCTTTTAATTTAAGAAAAATTACTTTTCGTCCAAATATTAACGAATGGGAGCTGGAATGGGATGGTAGTGCAGTTATTCTTGACGCTAATACGAAACTGATTGTAGGGGCATATACGATCCCACTTGAAAGAAAAATTTGGAGAGGCCTTGATCAAAAAGAGCTAAATTCTGAACTCGCGAGCTCTATCTACAGATCTGGCCTAGATCCTTTAAATAAGAGTATTAAAAAGATACAGGAGTCTGAGAGATTAAACCGAGTGAGACGACTGGTTATTAAAGGACATCAACGACTTGGAGATGTTATTCAGTTGACTGAAATGCTCAAAAAGATGGGAGAAAAGATTCATCTTGAGCTCAGATTAGATTTCTTCGGTCTTGAAGAGGCCCATCTTTTATGTTTTTACCAGGGTGAGGAAAAATCATTTACTGATGTATTGTCACAACTAAAAGAGTTAAAATCTTCTCATCGGTACAAACTTCTAAATGATTCCACTGGGGCCCATCATCTTATAAGATTTGTAACTGAATAATAACAATTCAGGGATGAGTAATGCTCTTATTACGATTTTCATTTTTACCTATTTTTCTTTTTGTTTTTATCTTTTCCTCTTGTGCGCCCATTTCAAGA
>JACCEB010494370.1_pt1 | contig 19852 bp, 16 predicted proteins | sample 7454761 | NCBI WGS metagenome assembly JACCEB01 (sample SAMN15323454, study PRJNA562643) | freshwater metagenome | isolation source: river surface water | place: USA:Blue River Watershed | collected 2017-08-18 | reverse complement strand
TCAAAGATTTTGCAAGGTTGGAAGCCGCCATATGACGCCACCGTCGTTACGAAGTTGCGCAACGCTGGCGCGGTAATTGTTGGCAAGACAAACCTCGATGAGTTTGCGATGGGTTCAAGCACTGAAAATTCTGCATTTGGCCCGACGAAAAATCCTCTTGATATTTCGCGTGTGCCGGGTGGATCAAGTGGTGGTAGCGCGGCCGCAGTTAGTGCTGGTTTTGCGGCCGCATCTTTGGGCAGCGACACTGGTGGCAGTATTCGTCAACCAGCGGCGTTGTGTGGTGTGGTTGGCGTCAAGCCAACTTACGGCACGGTTTCGCGTTACGGATTAGTTGCGTTTGCTAGCAGCCTCGATCAGATTGGTCCGTTTACAAGTGATGTACGCGATGCTGCGACTTTGCTTGAAGTCATTTCGGGTCACGATCCGATGGATTCAACTTCGATTCCGCAACCTGCTGCTTCGCTGGTTTCGGTGCTTGACCACGGTGTAAAGGGCATGCGAATTGGTCGCGTCACTGACTTGCCCGAAGGTTGTGAACCAGATGTGCTCGCACGACTTGAAGCAGCGTTTGATGCGATGCGCAATGCTGGCGCAACAATCGTTGATGTTAAGTTGCCGTCGCTGCAATATTGTTTGACTGCTTATTATCTGATTGCGCCGGCCGAAGCCAGCAGCAATCTTGCGCGCTACGACGGCGTGCGCTACGGAAATCGAGTTGATGCAGCAGATCTGAACGCAATGTACGCAGCCACTCGCGAATCTGGTTTTGGCGAAGAAGTTAAGCGTCGCATCATGCTCGGCACGTATGCGCTATCGGCGGGATACTTTGATGCGTATTACGGAAAGGCACTAAAAGTACGTCGCCTCATTTCGGATGATTTTGCACGTGCATATAAAGATGTCGATGCGATCTTGACGCCGACTTCGCCTTCGACCGCTTTTAAGTTCGGCTCTAAAACAGATAATCCGTTGGCAATGTATCTGTGCGACGTTTTCACGATTCCGACGAACTTGGCTGGGCACCCCGCAATGAGTGTGCCATTTGGCGTCGGTACAGATTCGATGCCTGTAGGCATTCAAGTATTGGCAACGACAATGGGTGAGCAGACGATGTTTAAAGTTGCCGCCGAACTCGAGCGTGCCTCATGAGTGATAACACAACACTGCCGAATGGTTGGCAACTTGTTGTCGGACTTGAAGTTCACGTCGAGTTGGCCACAAAGACAAAAATGTTCAGTGCGAGCACGAATCGATTTGGCGATGAGCCAAATACGAATATTGACCCGGTGACGCTTGGCTTGCCTGGGGCGCTGCCTGTTCTCAACAAGCATGCTGTCGAGTTGGCAATGCGAATTGGCTTGGCTTTGAACTGCAAAGTTCAACCGTGTACTTTTCATCGCAAAAATTATTTTTACCCAGACCTACCGAAGGCGTATCAAATCACTCAATACGACCATCCGTTAAACGTTGATGGCTTTTTGATGTTGCCTGGCGATGTGCGCATTGGTGTTGAGCGCGCTCACCTTGAAGAAGACACCGGAAAGTCGACTCACTTTGGTGGTTCGTCGGGTCGAATTCACGGCAGCGACTATTCGCTACTTGACTACAACCGTGCCGGTGTGCCACTTGTTGAAATTGTTTCGCGACCCGATATTCGAACTTCTGAACAGGCTCGTCAATATGTTGCAGAGTTACGGGCAATTTTGCTCGCTGTTGGTGCAAGTGATGCAAAAATGGAAGAGGGTTCGATGCGCTGCGACGTCAACGTCTCGGTACATAAAGCTGGCACTCCATTTGGCACGCGGTGTGAAATCAAAAATGTGAACTCGATTCGCTCGGTCGGTCGCGCTATTGATTATGAAGCACGTCGTCAGGTTGATCTGATTGAAAGTGGTGGCACAGTGCGTCAAGAAACTCGGCACTGGGACGATGCAACTGGTCGCACAGAAACTTTGCGGACAAAAGAAGACGCTGATGACTACAGATATTTCTTAGAGCCAGATTTGGTACCGCTTGTGCCCGAGCAATCTTGGATTGACCAAGTTCGTGCTGCGCTGCCAGTTTTGCCCGCGGCGCGTCGCAATGCATTGGCCGAACTTTGCGGTGTCGACAAAGATGGTGAGTCTGCTTTTGTGGTCGTTGAGCGTGGCCAAGATGAATATGTTCGTGAAGTCGTAAGTTGCGGCGGCGATCCGCGGCGCTCGGTGATTTATGTGCAACAAGCATTTGCTGAACAAGGGCCGACACCAAAAGTACCGGCACGCGATCTAGCAGCGCTGACAATTCTTGAGCGAGACGCAAAAGTTACTTCTACTCAGGCAAAAACTTTGCTCACCGATTTGATTGAGGCAGGTGGCGGCGATGTTGTGGCGATGGCCGCAAAGCGCGGGTTCGAAGCGCTCGACACTGGAGCACTCGAAGCAATGGTCGACGCCGCGATTGCTGCAGAACCTGGTGCTTGGCAAAAATATTGTGCCGGTGAAGAAAAGGCACTTGGGGCTTTGGTTGGCGCAATTATGAAGTCATCGAAGGGCAAGGCCGACGGTAAGGCAGTGACGGCGATACTTCAGTCAAAACGCACAAAATAAGCCGAAATTCCTGAAAATCCTGAGTTGTTAGGTGAACCTAATAAATGTTAGGCTAGCCTAACAAATCAGGTTATCGAAAGGGCAAAAATATGGGTTCAAGTTTTCTGATCACACTTCGCGAAGGACTTGAAGCATCCCTTGTCATTTCAATTTTGCTTACATATTTGGCAAAGACAAATCGCAGTGATGAATCAAGATCAGTGTGGCTCGGCACGATTGCTGCCACCATCGCGTGTCTCGTTATCGGCATTGCATTTTATGTTCTCGTCGATGGCCTTAACGGCAACGTTGAATATGCAGTTGAGGGCACATTGGCCCTAGCTGCAATGCTCGTGTTGACACAAATGATTTTCTGGATGCGAGCCAACGCGCGAAACATGACTGCAGATTTGCGCAAGAAAGTTGAAACGTCATCGAAGAGAGCTCTTGTGACGATTGCCTTTGTTGCTGTTGCACGAGAGGGTCTCGAGACTGCCTTGTTTTTGTTGAGTGCCAAAACCGAAACAGCATCTGGTTCTTCAGTAGTTATTGGCGGTCTGATTGGTTTGGTCGTTTCGATAGCTATTGGCGTAGTTATTTTCAAAGCTGGCAGTCGTGTAAATCTCAAGACGTTCTTCAACGTGACAGCGGTTTTGTTGCTGATGTTTGCCGCTGGTCTTGCTGGCAAGACCGTTCACGAATTTCGAGAACTGCTTGGTCTAGAAACTGGTTATTTGATTGAATCAGCATGGACAATTGAAACTGGCATTTGGTCTGCCGGTGGAACTTTTTATGATTTCATGCGTGGACTATTCGGCTGGCACGCAAACCCCGAGAGAATACGTGTGATCACATATTTCGCATACTTGTTACCAGTTCTTGCGATTTATCTAAAGAGACCGAAAGCAGAGAAGCAACTAGTCTCTTAATCTATGACAGTTCGCGATAGCGGCACGCCAGTAAATGTAAAACCGCGCAGTCGCGACGTAACTGACGGCAATCAAAAGGCGGCATCGCGTGCGATGTTGCGTGCAGTTGGTTTGGGTGATGACGACTGGGTGAAGCCACAAGTCGCCATTGCTAATTCATGGAATGAAGTTACGCCTTGCAATGTCTCGTTGAAGCGACTTGCTGCTCGCGCCAAAATTGGTGTGCGCGAAGCGGGTGGTGTTGCACTTGAGTTTGGCACGATAACTGTGAGCGACGGCATCAGCATGGGCCACGAAGGTATGCGTGCTTCGCTTGTAAGTCGTGAAGTGATTTGCGACAGCGTTGAAACAGTGATGCACGCTGAGCGTTTTGATGGATTCGTCGGTTTGGCTGGTTGCGATAAGAGCATTCCGGCGATGTTGATGGCTGCTGCACGACTCAATTTGCCAAGTGTCTTCGTTTATAACGGATCAACTCTGCCCGGCGTACACAACGGCAAGAACATTGACATCACAACTGTGTTCGAAGCAATTGGTGCTTGCGCCGCCGGAAAAATGTCGCAGCAAGAGCTCGAAGAAATTGAACGTGAAGCTTGCCCAGGCGAAGGAGCTTGCGGCGGTATGTTCACCGCAAACACGATGTCGAGTATTGCCGAGGCACTCGGCATGAGTTTGCCGGGCAGTGCGTCGCCACCGGCCGTTGACTCGCGACGTGACGACGATGCGCAACGAGCCGGCGCAGCAGTTGTCAACTTGTTGCGTCTCGGAATTTATCCGCGTGACATTATGACTAAAAAAGCATTTGAAAATGCGATTGCAATCGTCAACGCATTAGGCGGCAGCACGAATGCGGTGTTGCATTTGTTGGCCATCGCCAACGAGGCGGGCGTGCCATTGTCGCTCGACGACTTCAATCGCATCGCAGCAAAAGTGCCACACATCGCCGACACGAAGCCTGGCGGTAAATATCACATGACAGACATAGATCGAGTTGGCGGTGTGCCTGTGGTGATGAAACATTTACTTGATGCAGGTCTGTTGCACGGTGATGTGATGACAGTGACTGGAAAAACGATGGCTGAAAACTTGGCCGAGTTGAACCCACCAGCACCAGATGGAGAAGTTATCCACCCATTGTCGAATGCAATTCACGCCGAAGGCGGAATCAACATTTTGCGCGGCTCGCTCGCGCCAAATGGTGCAGTAGTAAAAGTTGCAGGTCTCTCAGGCGAGCAGATGCACTTTGAAGGTCCGGCACGGGTTTTTGACGGCGAAGACGGTGCAATGGCTGCAATTTTGTCGGGTGATATCAAACCTGGCACCGTGCTTGTGATTCGTTATGAAGGCCCGAAGGGTGGGCCTGGAATGCGTGAAATGTTGGCGATTACTGGGGCGATGAAAGGTGCAGGTCGAGGCAGTGACTGCGCATTGATTACCGACGGTCGATTTAGCGGTGGCACTTGGGGTTTTTGTATTGGTCATGTTGCACCAGAAGCAACTAACGGCGGACCAATTGCGTTTGTCAACGACGGAGACAGGATTTTGATTGATGTTCCTTCACTAAAACTTGACTTGCTTATTTCTGAAGCCGAGTTAGCGAATCGCAAAAAGGGTTGGAAACCAAATCCTCCGCGTTATACGAGCGGAGTTTTGGCAAAATTCGCCAAACTTGCGCAAGGCGCTGATCGCGGAGCGATCACAAACATCATCGAATAAATTGATTTACGACGTCGGCGAATTTTTCGCCAGCGTCTTCTTGCAAAAAGTGAGCAGCATCGGTAATCGTCGTGTGTGGTTGACCGTCACAGCCAGGTATCTCACGTCGAAAATATTTTTCGCCACCAGCAGTCACTGGGTCGCTGTCGCTAAACGCTGTAAGAAACGGTTTATTGAATTTTCGCAAAGACTTCCATGCTTCAACATTTGCTTGTGACGATGGATCATCAGGTGTGATCGGCACGAGTGTCGGAAACGCTCGAGCACCAGCCTTATAACTTTCATCAGGAAACGGTGCGTCGTATGCGGCCCGCACTTCATCTGTGAGTGGCTTTATCTTGCAACCACCTTGCATGATTGCTCCGACATTGAACACCGGCGTCTCTTGGCTGTATTTGCGCCACGCCATGAATGCATCACTTGGTGGGCGATCACCGACATTCAAAAAAGTGTTTGCAGCGACGACTCGAGAAAATCTCTCAGGCATCGCAGCAACAAGACGCAAACCAATCAACCCGCCCCAGTCTTGACAAACCAGCGTGAGATTGTTTAGATCATTTGCAACGAGCCATTGCGTCATCCAATCGACATGTCGTTCATATGTGTAGTCAGAAGTTTCACTTGGTTTGTCGCTTCGGCCAAAACCAACTAGGTCTGGCGCGATGACACGGTGACCAGCCGCAACAAACCGCGGAATCATTTTTCGATAAAGAAACGACCAACTTGGTTCGCCGTGCATGCACAAAACTGTTTCGCCTGAAGTGCCTGCACCAGTATCAACATGATGAATGCGAAGCTTGACCGAATCTGAAGTCGTCGCTTCGACGAGCGTGTATTTCGGCTCATAAGGCCAGTCGGGAAGCGAGTTAAATCGCTCGTCGGGGGTCTGCAGAATCTTCATATTTTGGGTTGCGAATAGAACACAGTACTGCCACACTGGAAGGGATGTTTAATTCAAAAGGCACTCTTAGCGTTTCTGTCGTCGTCATTCTCTAGGCGCGCGCTCTAAAGCGTGCGCCGAAAACCTCCCGCCAGGGAGGTTTTTTTATTCCCCAAATTTAAACCAGTGAAAAATTAAGAAGTAAGAGCAACAGGAGACCAAAATGAAATCGAATCAACAACTAACAGGAGCCGAAGCCCTGATCAAAGGTCTGGAGCTAGAAAAAGTTGAAGTGATGTTCGGGTTGCCAGGTGGCTGCATTTTGCCTGCGTATGACCCGTTGATTAAGTCGACTATTCGCCACATTCTTGTTCGGCACGAGCAGGGTGCTGGTCACATGGCCGAAGGTTATGCACATGTAACTGGTCGACCAGGTGTAGCGATGGTAACTAGTGGTCCTGCGGCAACAAACTTGGTTACTCCGTTGTGCGATGCATACATGGACTCGATACCGATGGTGGCCATTACTGGGCAGGTGCCGACGAGCGCAATTGGCACTGATGCATTTCAAGAGTGCGACACAGTTGGCATCACACGAAGCATTACAAAACACAACGAACTTGTAATGAGTGCAGATGATCTGCCTCTAGCGATTCGCCAAGCGTTTCACATTGCTACAACTGGTCGACCTGGCCCGGTGTTGATAGATGTGCCTAAAGACGTTTTGCAAAACATGATGACTTGGCACTGGCCTTCAGACGATGAAGTGATCGACAGTTTGCCTGGTTACAAGCCCACGACCAAGGGTCATCCGCGGATGATCAAAGAAGCGGCGAAGTTAATTCTCGAATCGAAACAGCCGATTCTTTATGTCGGTGGCGGCGTGTTGAAAGCACGTGCAGCGGAAGCGTTGCGTGAACTTGCCGAGTTGATGAACATTCCGGTTGTTACGACGCTGATGGCGCGTGGCGCGTTTCCTGATAAACATCCGTTGTGCTTGGGTATGCCGGGCATGCACGGCACAGCAACCGCAGTTACTGCGATGCAGCGTGCTGATTTGTTGATTGCTCTCGGCTCACGATTCGATGACCGAGTAACCGGCAAAGTTTCGACTTTTGCGCCAGACGCAAAGATCATTCACGTCGATATTGACCCTGCTGAACAAGGCAAGGTGCGCAAGCCTGACGTGCCGATCGTCGGTGACTGCCGATTGGTGATCGAAGAAATGATTGTTGCGTTGCGAGATTTGATGGCAGGCGGAACGAAACAAGCAGATATCTCTGCGTGGCGCAGTCGCGTAAACGGTTGGAAAGAAAACTTTCCACTTGCTTACGAGCCAAGCGAGCCAGGTGCTGCGCTCAAGCCACAATATTGTCTTGAAAAACTTCGCGATGCTTCACCTGAAGGCACAATTTTGGTGTCTGGCGTTGGGCAACACCAGATGTGGTCAAGCCAGTTTTGGCACTTCAACGAACCATATACATGGGTTAACTCTGGTGGTCTCGGCACGATGGGTTTCTCAGTGCCTGCAGCAGTTGGCGCAAAAGTTGGTCGTCCAGACAAAACAGTTTGGGCAATTGACGGCGACGGTTGTTTCCAGATGACAGCCCAAGAGTTGATCACCGCATCAGTTGAGCAGATTCCAATCAAGGTTGGCATTTTGAATAACTCGAACTTGGGTATGGTGCGTCAATGGCAAGAAATGTTCTACGACAATCGTTACAGCCAAGTGCACTTCTCAGAGTCAGTTCCTGATTATGTGAAGATGGCTGAGTCAATGGGCTGTGTCGGTATTCGAGTTGAAGCTCCAGAAGAAGTTGAGTCGGCAATCGACAAAGCAAACAGCATCAATGATCGACCAGTCGTTGTTGAATTCAGAGTTGCACCGACCGAGCAGGTGTTTCCGATGGTGGCAGCAGGTCGTAGCAACGACGAAATTATGTTGCAACCATCTCAAGAAAAGCGAAGGGAGTTGTTGCGATGACAACATCTAATCCTTTTGGTAGTGAGCCGAATCACCATGTTCTTTCGGTGTTGGTGCAGAACCGACCCGGCGTTTTGGCACGAGTTGCTTCGCTGTTTGCGCGTCGTGGCTACAACATTTTCTCGCTTGCCGTAGCGCCGACAGAGCAAGAAGATTACAGTCGCATCACGATTGTCGTCGATCTTGAAAGCGCAACTCTCGAGCAGATGGTCAAGCAATTGTTCAAACTTGTAGACGTGGTGCGAATATCAGAACTTGACCCACGCAACTCTGTTGAACGCGAATTGATGGTTGCCACCGTGCGTGCGACAGCCGAACAGCGCGGTCAAATCGTTGAACTCGTCAATATTTTTGAGGGCAAGATTCTTGGGGTTGGCCCAGAAGCGCTGAGCGTAAGTTTGGACGGAAGCCCTGAAAAACTCAACGACTTTTCAGAATTACTGAAACAATATGGAATCATTGAATCTCAACGCACGGGTCGTGTGGCGTTGCCAAAACTAGATCGCACTGCTCGTGTTCGTGCAGTGAAAGAAACCAAGGGAAAGGCAAGTTAATGGCTGCAAATGTTTACTACGAGAAAGACGCTGACCCGTCGATTATCCGCTCAAAGAAAGTTGCGATTATCGGCTACGGCTCACAAGGTCACGCGCATGCGTTGAATCTCAAAGAGTCGGGTGTTGATGTTGTCGTTGGCTTGCGCGAGGGTTCGACCTCGGCAGCAAAAGCAACTGCAGCAGGATTGAAAGTTTTGTCGATTGCTGAAGCCACCAAGTGGGCAGATGTGATCATGATTCTTGCGCCAGATACCGAACAGAAGAAAATTTACGACGAGCACATTAAGGCGAACCTCGTTGATGGCAAGGCGTTGGCATTTGCACACGGTTTCAATATTCGTTTCGAGCGAATCTCGCCACCGAAGGGTGTAGATGTAATCATGATTGCGCCAAAGGGCCCAGGTCACTTGGTGCGACGCACATTCACTGAAGGTGGCGGAGTGCCGGCACTGATTGCCGTACATCAAGATGCGACAGGTAAGGCAAAAGCCTTGGCACTTTCGTATGCCGAAGCAATCGGTGGCGCTCGTGCCGGAGTAATCGAAACTTCATTTCCGGAAGAAACAGAAACTGACTTGTTCGGAGAACAAGTTGTGTTGTGTGGCGGCGTGACTTCACTCGTGATGGCTGGTTTCGAAACACTTGTTGAAGCTGGTTATGCACCTGAGATGGCATATTTCGAGTGTTTACACGAAGTGAAATTGATTGTCGACTTGATGTACGAAGAGGGCATTGCTGGCATGCGTTATTCGATTTCAGACACTGCTGAATATGGCGATGTAACTCGTGGACCACGAATTATTGATGCCGACACTAAGAAGCGAATGAAAGTAATTCTCGAAGAAATTCAGACGGGCAAATTTGCTGAAGAGTGGATTGCCGAAAGCGACTCGGGACGTAAGCGTTTCTCTGAACTTCGCAACGCGGGCAAGAATCATCCAATTGAAAAAGTTGGGGCTCACTTGCGCTCGATGATGCCGTGGATTTCAAAGGGAAAGAAAAAGGTTTCCGAAATTTCAGGCGGCTGAGTCTTTTGAGTCAGCAAAAATTGAGAATTCTTGAAACCCGAGTTGTTTAGTCGGGATTAGCCTGATAGTTTGCCGAGCCTATGACAAACGCAAATTGGGGCTTTGAAACTCGTCAAATTCATGCTGGTCAAGAACCAGACTCAGCAACTGGCGCACGCGCGGTGCCGGTCTATCGCACGACAAGTTATGTGTTTCGCGATGCACAGCATGCGCAAAATTTGTTTGCACTTGCCGAGATCGGAAACATCTATACCCGCATCATGAACCCGACTCAGGGTGTTCTTGAGGCACGACTGTCGTCACTCGAAGGTGGCATCACAACTGCAGTTGGTCTGCCTGGTGCACTTGCAGTTAGTTCGGGTCAATCAGCAGAGTTGTTGGCGATTTTGACACTCGCTGAGGCTGGCGCGCACATTGTTGCGTCACCAAGTTTGTACGGCGGCACCTACAACTTGTTTCACTACACACTGCCAAAAATGGGCATTGACGTAAGTTTTGTCGAAGACCCAGACAATCTTGATCAGTGGCGCGCAGCGATCAAGCCAAACACGAAAGCGTTTTACGGTGAAGTTTTGGCCAACCCACGCAACAACGTGCTTGACATTGAAGGCATCGCGAAAGTTGCCCATGAAAACGGTTTGCCGTTGATCGTCGACAACACGGTGCCGACACCATATTTGATTCGGCCAATCGAGTGGGGTGCAGACATTGTTGTGCATTCGTTAACGAAATTTATTGGCGGACATGGCACAAGCATCGGTGGCGCAATTATTGATGGCGGTACATTCGATTTTGGCAAGGGCGACAAGTTTCCAAACTTCACACAACCTGACCCGAGTTATCACGGCTTGGCATATTGGCCAGCCTTGGGTGCTGGTTCTTACATCATCAAGGCACGCGTGCAAATGTTGCGCGACTTGGGTATGGCGACAACACCTGACAACGCATTTAATTTTTTGCAAGGTCTTGAAACGTTGTCTCTGCGAATGGATCGTCACTGGGCAAATGCACAACGAGTTGGCGAATATTTGGCGCAGCACGCGCAGGTTGAAGAAGTGTTTTATGCAGGTCTGCCGACGAGCAAGTGGCATGAGCGTGCTAAGCGGTACGGTCGCGGCAAGGGTTACGGATCAGTGTTAGCTTTCAACATCAAAGGTGGCGTCGAAGCTGGTCAAAAGTTTGTTGCTGGCCTCAAACTGCATAGTCATGTTGCCAACATTGGCGATGTTCGCAGCCTCGTAATTCACCCGGCTTCAACTACTCATAGTCAGTTGACGCCAGCAGAGCAGGCTTCAACTGGCGTGTTTCCAGGATTGATTCGTCTATCGGTGGGTCTTGAAACGATTGAGGATATTTTGGCCGACTTAGACGAGGGCTTTAAAGCAGCTAAATAGTTGTTTACCTAAAGTTCATTTGAAGTTGTTACAGAGTTTTATCTAAGGCAATACTTCGTTCGTAAACGTGTCTTAGGTTCTTGGTGTCGGGAAAACCCGTCATTTCACCAAGGAGGAAATTCAGTAATGATCAGTCAGAGCGTTAGGCGTAAATTTGCGCGAATTTTGGTCGCTTCATTGACCGCTGGACTAGTGGCAGTTGCGAGTGCGAGCCCAGTCAGTGCAGCAAAAGTAGGAGACTCTTGCAAGTCGTCAGATTTGTACAAGATTGAAAAAGTAGGTTCGACTTTTATTCGTTGCGAAATCGTTAAAGGTACGTCGATTCACGCAACCGACAAAGCAAAAAAAGCAAAGTTTAAGTGGACGGCCACAAAAGAATCTCAATACATTTTGGCGAACGCAGAAAACGAGACAATTCGAATTGACGGTTCGAGCACTGTTTATCCGCTGGCAGCAGTAGCAGCAAAATACTTTGAGAACTCGACTAAGAGTGTAAAAAAAGGCAAGGGTGCAAAAGTTACAGTTGGTTTTTCGGGCACAGGTGGCGGCTTTGAAAAATTTTGCCGAAACGAGACTGACATTTCAAATGCATCTCGAGCAATCAGTGCAAAAGAAGCGGCTGCTTGCAAGGCAACGGGCATTGACTACACCGAAGTAATTGTTGCTAACGACGGTCTTGCCGTGGTTGTCAACAAAGAAAATACATGGGCAACTTCGCTGACAATGAAAGAGTTGAATGCGATTTGGAAAGATGGCAGCACAATCACCAACTGGAAAGACGTGCGACCTGGATTTCCTGATGTTCCGCTAAAGCTATTCGGTGCAGGTACTGACTCGGGTACTTTCGACAGTTTCACAGAGTTCGTCAATGGAAAAGCCAAGAGCGTTCGCAAGAGCGGCGTGCAGACATCTGAAGACGACAACGTGACTGTAAAAGGTGTGTCGTCAGACAAAGGTGCGATGGGTTACTTCGGCTTGTCGTATGCAGAAGAGAATGCAAGCAAGGTGAAATTGGTGCCACTTGATAAGGGAGCCGGCCCAGTCGAACCAACGGTCGCGACCGTACAAAACGTGACTTACCCAATGGCTCGACCGCTTTACTTCTACGTGAAGAACGCGTCGATTTCTACGAAACCAGCCGTTGGAGCATTCGTTCAGTTTTGGGTAGACAACCTTGCGCAAATAAGTGAAGATGCAATCTTCGTGCCTTTGACAAATGCTCAGATCAAGGCACTTCAAGGTGGAGTTAAGAAAATTGCGTTGATTCCGAAGGTGAAAAAGTAAATAATCATTAATCGAAAGCCGGTGGGTCTCAGATTCCCTCAACTGAGACCCACCGGTTTTCTCTTGTTTGGTAATTCGTAATAGTCTGAAAGAAGATCATGAACACAGTGGTTACATCAGTTGGCGAACTTCAACCTTCGGGTCGAAAACTTCGGCAGCAAAGAACCGAACGAGTGATTCGAGTCTTGCTAATGATTGTTGCGACCAGTGGGGTGTTGGTGACTACCGGTGTAGTCGTTGCTTTGGTGAGACCAACCTTCGATTTCTTTCGAGCCGTTAGCGTCACTGAATTTTTGGGAACCACAGCTTGGTTTCCACTTTATGAGCCACCAGATTTTGGTGTCTGGCCGCTCGTAATCGGCACATTTTCGGTGATGTTGGTTGCCGTAATTATTGCAGTGCCCGGTGGTCTCGCAATCGCATTTTATTTGAATCAGTATGCGAGCGACCGAGTTCGAAGAAACTTAAAGCCGATCCTTGAAATTCTCGCTGGTGTGCCGACCGTGGTGTTTGGTTTTTTCGCAATTAATTTTATTGGCCCAAATATTGCGGCAAAAATTTGGGTTTTCAGTGATGTTGGTTTTTATAGCGCGCTGTCTGCAGGCATCACAGTTGGCTTGATGATTTTGCCGATGATGACAACGCTCGCAGAAGATGCAATGGCGGCAGTGCCGAGAGCATTGATCGAGGGCTCGTATGCACTTGGTGCAACAAAACGAGAGACTTGCACAGGAGTGATATTTCCGGCGGCACTATCAGGCATTATTGCTGCTGGTGTGATCGCGATGTCGCGAGCAATCGGCGAGACGACAATCGTGCTCTTGGCTGCGGGTAGCACCGCGAATTTTTCGTTCGATATTGGTCAGCCGATGCAGACGATGTCTTCGTTCATTGGTTTTGCCGGTCTTGGTGACCAACCAACTGGTTCGACTGGTTATCAAACTATTTTTGCGGTTGGCTCGCTGTTGTTCGTGATTACCTTTTTTCTAAACATGCTGAGCCGTCGAATTGTTTCTAAGTTTCGCGAGGTTTACGAATGAGTTCAGTAGTTTCTGCTCAACCAGTTGCGACAGATTTGCACGACACGACAAGCCGCTCTCGCAAGAACTTAGACAAGCTGTTTCTTGGTGGGCTATGGATTTTTACATTGTTGGCGATAATTACGCTCGTCACTCTTGTTGGCACAACGCTGCTGAAAGGTTATTCACGACTTAATCTTTCGCTAATTACGAATTTCCCATCGCCGTTTCCGGAAGACGCAGGAATTCAAGCCGCCATATTTGGTTCAATCTGGGTAGTTGTAACTTCAGGCTTGGTTTCTTTGTTTATTGCTATGGGCACCGCTATTTATCTAGAAGAATTTGCTGACCAAAGAAGTCGATTTAACAAATTAATCACGATCAACATTCAAACTCTCGCTGGCGTACCAAGCATCGTGTTCGGCATTCTTGGTTTGGCATTCGTAGCGCGAGGTTGGTTGGGATGGGGCTTTACTGTCGGCACGGCATCAGCGGTTCTGACAATGATGGTTTTGCCGGTGATGATTGTTTCGGCGCGTGAGGCATTAAAGGCGGTTCCGTCAAGTTTGCGTGAGGGTGCTTATGCACTCGGAGCGACGCGATGGCAGACAATCGTTAAACAAGTTGTGCCTTCGGCAATACCTGGTATTGCAACCGGAAGTATTTTGGGCGTGTCACGCGCACTCGGTGAATCTGCGCCGCTGATTCTTCTTGGTGCGCTTGCTTATGTGAGTTCGAACCCAGCAGGGTTTGATTCTGACTACACGGTGTTGCCTTTGGTGATTTTGAAATACACACAAGAGGCCCAAGAAGAGTTTCAGGCAGTAGGAGCAGCCGCGATCATCGTGTTATTGGTGCTTCTAATTGCATTGAACATGATCGCAATAGTTATTCGAGACAAGAGCAGAAAGTCATGGTAGAAGATATGAGCAATGCAACAATTTCAAAAACTACAGGCGGTTCACGACAGAGCGATAGCGTGGTGCGCGTGAACTTGTCGTCAGATTCGCAGAGCAACTCTGGCAAGCCACAGAACGAGATGATCATGCAGTCGGTCGACTTGCAGGTTCACTACGGCGATTTTTTGGCCGTTCGCGATGTAAACCTGACGATTCACAAAGGCGAGATAACCGCACTAATCGGCCCATCGGGCTGCGGAAAGTCAACGATCATTCGATGCTTCAATCGAATGAACGATCTGATCCCCACGGCAAAAGTTGGCGGAAAAGTTTTTTATAAGGGCATCGATCTTTACGGGCCCGAAGCGAACGCTGGCGAAGTGCGACGACGAATCGGAATGGTATTTCAGAAACCGAACCCTTTTCCGAAATCAATTTATGACAATGTCGCCTTTGGCCCGCGAGTAAACGGCAAGCCCACCAAAGCCGAGACCGACGAACTTGTAGAAAGTTCGTTGAAGCGTGCAGCACTCTGGGAAGAAGTAAAAGATCGATTGAAGCAGTCGGCGTTTTCGTTGTCTGGCGGTCAACAGCAAAGATTGTGCATTGCTCGGGCCTTGGCAGTGAACCCAGATGTTTTGTTGATGGACGAGCCGTGTTCAGCGCTCGACCCGATCGCAACTGCTCGCATTGAAGACTTGATGGCAGAAATCAAATCTGAATATCCGATCGTGATTGTTACGCACAATATGCAACAGGCTGCACGTGTGAGCGATCGCACTGCGTTTTTCAACACTGAAATTGGTGCAAATGCGACGCGACCAACGGGTGTGCTCGTTGAATACGACACGACCCGAAAAATTTTCGCGAATCCGAGTGACACGCGCACCGAGCAATACATCAGCGGGCGAATGGGCTGAAGCCCAGGTTTATTCTTCTTCAGGTTGTTCGCGAAGAAATTTTTCGAATTCGGCGCCAAGATCATCAGCACTTGGAATTTCGATTTGAGTGCGGGCGTCAAAGTCAGCCTCTAGTTGCGCGAGGTGTTCTGAAACCTGGGCATCGCCTTCGACTGCAGCATCATGAAGCTCTTCCCACCGCTGAATTTCTTCATACAATTCGGCGTGGCGTGTCGGCACACCGAGAACGATTTCAAGGTGGCGCAATAATGCGGCGCTTGATTTTGGGTGTTGCGCATTGGTCAAATAGTGCGGCACGCCCACACGCAACGAAACTGCCGCGAGTTGTTCGCGTTCGAAGCGCTCTTGCATTACGCCAACGATGCCAGTGACGCCTTGATATGTGGGTCGCGAGAGTTTGAGTCGACGGGCGAGCGCTGCGTTGGTTGTGCTGCCAAACACAGATGGCGTGCGTGAGTGAGGTATCGCCTCGGCGATCGCACCAACAGTGACAGCAACCGTGCAGTTGAGATTTTTTGCGGTCTGCAAGACGCATTCAGAGAAGATGTTCCAATTTGTGTGCGGCTCAACACCGGAAAGAACGACTAGATCGCGAGAACCCTCGGGAAATCGCGCAATGACGATGTCGTTTTCGGGCCAACGTATTTTTCGTTCGTCGTCTTCGTCGAAATAGACCTCAGGGCGTTCGTGGGTGAAGTCGAAAAATGGGTCGGGGTCAATGCTGGCGACGACTGTGACGGCGCGATCGTCAAGGCACCACTCGAGCGCGGCGGTTGCGGCACCCGCAGCGTCAAACCATCCACGAAGCGCGATTACGAGTACGGGGTCGCGCAAGTTAGGGACGGCGTCCCAGTCGGCTTCGAGCACATCTTCAATATTCATCGCAAGTTCTGAAAATGACCGTGACAAATTACTTCCACTGTGTAAGCATGGCAGCCGTGGTTGCGAATTCACTACCTAAATCTCGAGTTTCAAAACGACTTGCGGCAATTGCCGAGTCGGCGACGCTGGCTGTTGACTCGAAAGCCAAGGCGCTGCAGGCAAAAGGCGAGCACGTAATCGGATTTGGTGCGGGCGAACCCGACTTTCCGACACCTGAATATATTGTCGAAGCAGCAGTGCGGGCGGCGCGCGACCCGAAAGCACATCGGTATACGCCTGCGGCGGGTTTGCCTCAGTTGCGTGAGGCGATTGCAGTAAAGACAAAACGCGATTCGGGTTTTGAATGTGCGGCATCGCAAGTTTTAGTGACTGTTGGCGGAAAGTACGCAGTGTTTGTTGCGTTCGCTGCATTGTGTGATCCGGGTGATGAAGTTATTTGCCCAGCACCATATTGGACGACGTATCCAGAGGCAATTGCGCTTGCAGGTGGAGTGCCAGTCGTGATTGATACGACGCAAGAAACTGAATTTAAAGTCACTGTCGAACAACTAGAACGAGCCAAGACGCCAAAGACGAAAGTATTGCTGTTTGTTTCACCAGACAACCCGAGCGGTGCTGTTTATTCACGCGAAGAGACAATTGCGATTGGCAAGTGGGCTGCGGCAAATGACATTTGGGTCGTAACTGACGAAATTTATGAGCACCTAACGTACGGCAAACACGTTTTTACGTCGATGCCAACGGTGGTGCCTGAGATCGCTGATCGCTGCGTAATCGTCAACGGTGTCGCAAAGACTTATGCGATGACAGGCTGGCGTGTCGGCTGGATGATCGGGCCACCAGATGTGATGAAAGCCGCGATTAATTTTCAGAGTCACACGACTTCGAATGTTTCGAATGTGGCGCAGTATGCAGCATTGGCTGCAGTGTCTGGTGACTTGTCGGCTGTGGCGATGATGCGTGAGAGTTTTGCGCGTCGTGGCGCGTTGATGCATTCGATGCTAAATCAAATCGCTGGTGTTAATTGCATGGCACCACAGGGGGCGTTTTATTGCTTTCCAGATTTTTCTGGTTTATTGAATCGCAGTTTGAGCGGTGTTACTTCGGCAACGACACTTGAGTTGGCTGATGTGATTTTGGATCGCGCCAAAGTTGCGTTCGTGCCGGGCGAGGCGTTTGGGTTGGCACGCTATGCGCGATTTTCATTCGCGCTCGGCGACGATGATTTGCGTGAAGGAATAAATCGCCTGGCGAGTTTCGTCAACGGCTAGATAGTTCTGATAGGGTCGGGGCGTTGCAGCAATAGTTGCAATGTGTAAAACCCAGCGAAGTCCGGTGAAAGTCCGGCACTGTCCCGCAACGGTAATTCACTGAAGTCGCAATTTTGCGAAGTCTTTGATCAGTCCGGTCGCCTCGGTCGAGCACCAACCTAAAAAGTCCCCGCGTGAGGGACAGGAGGAAATGAAAATGAAATTGTTATCTCGGGCCGGCTTTGCCGGTCTTTTTATTTGTGCGGCAGCATTATTTGCCGCATGTTCAGAATCGAACACTGCGACCGAGACAACTGTTGTTGTTGAAACAACGGTTAGCGAAGTGGCTTACCCAGTAACCGCTGGTGGAATCACCCTCGACGCACAACCAATGCGAATTGTTTCGCTGTCGCCAACACACACTGAAATGCTTTATGCAATCGGTGCTGGCGACCAAGTAGTAGCAGTTGATGAGTATTCGAATTTTCCGGCAGAGGCAGTAGCGCTCGGCACGAAACTTTCGGGGTACGAGCCCAACGTCGAGTCGATCGCCGGCTATGAACCAGACCTGGTTGTGATTTCGTATGACCCGGGCAACCTTGTCGAGCAATTAAACGCCCTTGATATTCCGGTTTACATCGGTAACGGAGCATCAAGTCTCGAACAGGCTTACGAACAGATCGAACAACTGGGGGCCTTGACTGGCCATCTTGACGTTGCCGTGCAATTGACAAGCCAGATGCAAACAGATATTGATGCTGCGGTTGCGGCATCGTCTGCGTCGGCGACTGCAATGGGTGAGCCGATTACATATTTTTACGAACTCGATAACACTTATTACACGGTGACTTCGAATACTTTTGTCGGTCAAATTTTTAAGTTGTTTGGCCTTGAAAATATTGCGGATGGTGTTGAAGAAGGCAATGATTATCCGCAACTTTCGAGCGAAGTGATTGTGTCGAGTAACCCGACAATGATCTTTCTTGCCGATACAAAATGTTGCGCACAAACCCCAGAAACCGTTTCTGTTCGCGAAGGATGGCAAAAAATGGATGCTGTCGTGAACAAAAACATCGTGCAACTTGACGATGACATTGCTTCACGTTGGGGGCCACGCGTGGTTGAACTTGTTAAGAGCATCAGTGATGCTCTGGCGTTGGTCAAAGCGGGTAACTAAACCGAAATGTTACGCGCCACGGATAATTTTGCGCCGCGTGCAGGGACACGGGTTGCTTATTTATCTTTGGTGAGTTTCGCTCTGCTCACTATTGCGGTTCTGGTCGGAACAATGATTGGTCCGGCTGGGCCGCAATGGTGGCGAGTGCCAATTGAATTAGCAAACCGTTTGCCGTTGATCACGGTTGACAGTGGTGTGTCGCCCGAAGAGTGGAATATTGTTTGGCAGATTCGGATGCCACGAGTTGTATTGGCTGTGCTGGTCGGCGCGATGCTTTCGGTTGCTGGCGCAAGTTATCAAGGCGTATTTCGTAACCCGTTGGTTGACCCATATTTGTTGGGTGTTGCCGCCGGCGCTGGACTAGGCGCGACACTTGTTTTTACGTTGCGTCGCTCAGCAACCGAAAATTGGTTGATCGACCCGCTGCCGTTGGCTGCATTTGTTGGTGGGCTTGTTGCCGTTTTTGCGACATACATGATCGGCAATACGTTTAGTAAAGCACGATCGAGTGCAACTTTAGTTTTGGCGGGTATTGCAGTGACCTCGCTGACAACAGCGGTTCAAACTTTTGTGCTGCAACGCAACAACGATGTCGTGCGCCAGGTTTATAGTTGGATTTTAGGTCGACTGTCGAGCGCAACATGGGGAGATGTGCGGTTGATTTTGCCGTACGTCGTGTTTAGTTGCGGCGTTTTGTTGATGCACCGTCGACTGCTAGATGTGTTGCGAGTTGGTGATGACGAAGCCACCGCACTTGGTATGAATATTCGTCGGGTGCGACTAACTGTTGTTTTGGCAGCAACATTAGGTACTGCAGCGGCTGTCGCAGTAAGTGGTTTGATTGGTTTTGTTGGAATAATTGTGCCGCACACGGTGCGTTTGATTGTGGGTTCGAGTTATCGGCGCGTGTTGCCGATGAGTATTTTGTGCGGCGCGATCTTTTTGGTCTTGGCGGATATACCAAGTCGCATATTGGCTGACCCTGCTGAAACGCCGATCGGCGTAGTGACGGCATTCTTCGGCGCACCGTTCTTTTTGTTGTTGCTGCGAGTGCGAAAGAATCAAGCATGAGCACACTCGGTTTTTGCGACTTGTCGATTGCCTACGACGGCGTGATTGCGGTCAACGGTTTCAATGACATCTTGCATTCGGGTGAGTGGTTGTGTTTGATTGGCCCTAACGGCGCTGGCAAATCTTCAGTGTTGAGAGCCGCGGCGGGACTGGTCAAATATTCAGGTTCTGTTGCGATTGATCAAAAAGAGATTCCGGCGACATCTGCAAAGTGGCGCGCCCAACACATTGCGTTTGTGCCGCAGACCCCGTTGATGCCAGAAAATATGTCGGTGTATGAGTACGTGTTGTTGGG
>JACCEB010464673.1_pt1 | contig 19856 bp, 22 predicted proteins | sample 7454761 | NCBI WGS metagenome assembly JACCEB01 (sample SAMN15323454, study PRJNA562643) | freshwater metagenome | isolation source: river surface water | place: USA:Blue River Watershed | collected 2017-08-18 | reverse complement strand
TTGAGAAGATTAAGACAAGAAGAAGAGAGGAGATTAAGTTTTTCATTTGAAACTGGGTTTTGCTGAAGAAGCCATCGAGACTCCATTTGTTTGGGATTGGGTTTCCTGAAGCGTCTTTTAGAGCTTCGGCGTTACCTTCGAGGAGGATTGATTGTTTTAGTTCGTCGTCGGCGATGATTATTCGGCCGTCGCGGTCGGGATCAATGATGGTGTCACCGAAGTTGACGTAGTAGGTGTCGGAGCCAGAGAGGCCGAACATGTTGTTGGGACGGGAGTTACCGATTAAGGTGTTGTCGTTTTGATCGCCGTAGAGGTCGCCTTGTAGTTTGCCAGCATCGACTGTTGTTGGGAGGTAATCTGGGAAGGCTTCGGAGAGATATTCGCGGGGGTTTTTGCGTGTCTTACCGTCACTTAATATGATTTCAAAGTGAAGGTGTAAGCCGGTGCTACCACCGGTGTTGCCGGCGATGCCGATATTAGTCACCATTCCTGGACCAGTTCCAATTTTATCCCCTTTTGCAACCAATCTTCTGGATAGATGGGCGTATCTAGTAATAGTTCCATCAGCGGCTTTGACATCAATATAGTTTCCGTAACCGACTAATATAACATTACCTTCATCGTCCAAAATTGGATTTCCCTTTTTATCTTTTTTTATCTGCCGACCCGAAAAAATAACTTCTCCATCATGTGCCGCATAAACCTTTAAGGCATTTTCTCCGATACCCGCTGGAACCAAGTCTATTCCATCATGAGGCTTATTTGGTTCTCCAGTAACCGGATGGGTTGAACGATTTCCTTGCTCTTCGCTAATTCTAGAAACGCCGTCAATTGGTTTTCGGATTAAAAATGGCATAATTTTCTGTTTAAAGGTTAAGATAAGTATCGTTGTTAATTGCGATCTTCTAGCTCAAAAGGATCGCTTCCGGAGAAGCAACTCCACGTTTTATTTGGAACAAAACGAAGAAAAAACTTCTGAATCTTTTCAGACGAAAAAAGGAACGACTGCAAAACTCTATATTTTTCCGGCTCTTCAAGAATGGCATATCCAGTTCTTTCACAAGATTCATGGATTATATCGAGCTCCAGCTGACTGTGAGCTTTGACGTTATTATCAAGCAAGTTCACATCAACTTTTCCTGGAGCGATTTCGGGAATTTCCGAAGAAGGCACCTTCAAAACAAAATTCCCATCCGCATTCAAAAACGCTGCTTTGATCTCCTCAGCTGAGTAATCGTCGATGTTTATCTTTTGACCTGGTTTGTAGTTCTTCTTTTTTTCATCGAGGAGCGAGATTGGGTATTTTTTCTTAAGCTCTTCTATTGAGAGGTTGAGGTCTGGATCGGTTACTTCTTTTTGCCGGTTAGATGTTTTTGATTTCGTTTCTTCTGCGAGTGATTGGTTTGAGAAGATTAAGACAAGAAGAAGAGAGGAGATTAAGTTTTTCATTGGAAGGAGGAGGAAATTGGATGGTTTGGGAGTTGGAATTTTAACAAAAGTGCGCTCGAGAGCGCACTTTTTAGTTATCTGGCTTGAGACCTAGATACTCAAGGCCTCAAGGCCAATTAAAATTAGAAAATATTTTCAAGCTAATTGCCTTGATTTGCAGTCTATTTTTCTCGGATTTCTAGTAAAAATTTCTAAGAAATATGTAACCAACTTCGCAGAAATTTTGCTAAGAGCCTGTCCTAAGTCTTTTTGCCTTAGTTTCTGAGGAAATTTTGAGCGATTTTTGCGAAGATTTTAGAGAAATTTGATTTTGAAGACAGGCTCTAGAGCTAAAAATCCGTAAAAACACCGCAAAACAAAAGGTCTGCAACCGCTCAAATAAACATCCTTCATCCATTTTAACGCCACAACAACACAAGCTCGCCCTACGCCGATTGTCCATTTCGCAAGTCGACAGAAACATGCAAAAATTAATCGAGATAAAATTCTTCGATCGGCTTTTTGTATTTTTCTTCGAGTAAATTTCTTTTGAGTTTCATTGACGGGGTGATCTCGCCAGACTCGATAGATATTGGCTCGCTGACAATATGAAATTTCTGGATTTTTTCCCAATTATCCAATTTTGAGTTAATATTTTCGATCTTCTCGCTGACAAATTTGCGCAACTTTTCTGATTGCAAAAATTCTTCATCGCCACCCGAAAAAGAAAATTGCTCTTTGGTTTTGCCGATGATTTCAAAATCAGGAAATAGCAAAGCTGATACAAATTTTCGTCCTTCAGCGACAACAACCGAGCCAATCAAAAAGCCCAAATTCTGCACAATTTTTTGCTCGATTAAAACCGGCGAAACATATTTTCCGTTGGCGGTTTTGAATAACTCTTTCTTGCGACCAACAATTTTCAAAAAGCCCTCGCCGTCAATCACCGCCTTGTCCCCAGTTGCAAACCAGCCGTCCTTCAAAACCTCGGCAGTTTTTTCAGCTTGATTGTGGTAGCCGCGCATAATGTTTGGCCCTTTGGCTAAAAGCTCGCCATCTTCGGCAATTTTTAGCTCAACTTCGGGATAGATTTTTCCGACAGTTTCAAGCTTGTGATATTTCGGACAATTTGCCGCTAAAACTGGTGAAGTTTCGGTGAGGCCGTAACCGCAAAAAAGGTTGATCCCGATATTGTTATAAAATCTTTCAAGCTCCGCCGATAAAGGGGCGCCGCCACAAATAATCATCTTCATATTTCCGCCCAAAGCGAGGCGAAATTTCTTAAAAACAAGCCCGTCAAAAATTTTATCGAGCAAAGTTTTTGGCGAATTTGGGTTCTTAACCAAAGCTCGTTTCAGAGCTTTTTTTCCAAGGAATTTTTTGAACGCACCACCATTTTCAATGCCGTCGTTAATTTTCGCGTAAACCTTCTCCAACATTCTTGGAACAGTTGTCATCAGCGTTGGGCGCACTTTTTTCAGAGATTCACCAAGATTTTTAACGTCACTTACAAAATGAATCGTGATGCCCTGCGAAATATAAAACATCATTACCATCCTCTCAAAAATATGAGCTAGCGGCAAAAACGACAAAGCGACATCAGATTTATCCAGCGGAAAAAATTGTTCGGTGGCAATTATTTGCGAAACCAGATTTCTATTCGTGATCTCAACGCCCTTGGGCTTTCCGGTGCTTCCAGAAGTGTAAATTATTGTGATTAAATCATCGGCGCTTGAACTGAAATTATACTCTCCATCAGCCTTCGAACCAAGAGCAATCAGATCGCTAAATTGATAAACTTTGCCGGAAGATATTTCGCTTAATTGGCGCTGGTTATCAAAAATAAATTTGGCGTTTGAATCAGAAATTTCGTATTCGAGATGCTCATTCGAAATATTTTCAAAAATTGGCACCGTAACTCCGCCAGCCATAATCGTGCCCAAATCAACTATCAGCCAAATTGGGTTTTGATACGAATGATTCGCCACAACATCGCCCTTAACCAAGCCAATTTTGCGCAATCCATTCGCAAAATTTTTGATTAATTCACGAAATTCTTGATTCGAAAAAGAGCGTAATTTGCCGTCATCAACGAAATTCAGCGCGACATTGTTGCGATAATTTTCCGCCTGAAATTCAACCAACTCAACTAAAGTGGAAAATTTGGTCATAAGAAAAGTTTTGAAACTAAATGCCACAAGGTTGAGACCTTACGATGCAAGGCCTCGTGACTTCTGATAAACTCAATAACAAATTGATCGATATTGGCTTTTTTGGCAAAAAAGAAACAAATGATTGGCAAAAACATCAGCGAAAAATGGTTCGAAATCTCATCAAAAATTCCGGCGCGAATCGTTGAATCAGTAATCTTAATATCCTTCACCCTGCTCATTCGCGACTTAGTTCGTGGATGGGTTGAAAAAAGTGTAAAATATCCATTGTCACCCAACATTGAAAGTGCGCGCGCCATGCTTTGTCCGCCAAAAGCTTTGGCCGATTGCCGATCGCAGCGATACTCAATAAACCTCAAAATGAAGCGACGCAAAAATTCGTAAAAGGCGTAAACTACAATTCGATTAAATGCGGTAATTAAGAAGTTCGCCAAGTTGTAAACTCGAACCATCAGATTTGCCGAATAATTTCCGACAACAGGAATGAAGCGCATCGCCGTCGCAATCCAAGAAAAAATATGGTAAAAAATTTTTGATACAAAATTGGTGACCTTCTGATTGGTAATAATCAAAAAAGTCGGCAAAAAATCCTTATTAATTAGATGCGACATTTCGTGGCCAATAACGCTTCGAAGCGAGTAAAGAAAAACTTTTGGATCAGCGCACGAAGCCAGGTAATGATTGATTAGACCCTTGGTCAAAACAATAACTTTACTGCCCATACTACTAACCGCGTAAGCATTGATTTCGTCCGAATTTTTGATGTATAAACGAACATTTTTTTGACCGAATTTATTCTTAACTTGGTTAAAAATTTCGGTTAAAAAATCGTAGTCTTTCATCTTCTCAAATGGCGCACATCCCTTCAAAGTAGCCCTAATCGAAAATCCAAAAAGAAAGTCCAAAAAGAGATAAAAAATCATCAAAAAACTTACCAAAAAAGCCGCGAAAAAAACTGCAAAATGAATTTTCGAATAAAGGCCGTATTCGATAACAATCGAATTGCCGCTAAAAGTTATAAAAGGCAGAGATAAAGCAATAATTGGCGAGGCTAAAATCATCATATTGCAAACGGTCAAAACAAAGACTAGCGCAAGACTGAAAGGCTTAGAAAACATTTAATTAATGTGATTTTATTTTAAGTTTTTAACTAGACGAAATTAGACGCTGTTAGCTAATTATTGTTAGAGCCTGTCTTAAAACTCCAAATCATAAATCTTATTTTTTACAAATTTTTTACAAAATGCGCACGATTCAAATCAAAGACATAAAAATCGCCAACAATCTTCCATTCACTTTAATCGCCGGCCCATGCCAAACTGAATCGCTCGATCACTCGCTGATGATGGCATCAAACATTAAAAGAATTTGCGACAAACTCGGAATTAACTTCATCTACAAATCATCATTTGACAAAGCCAATAGATCTAGCGTTGGCGGCAAGCGCGGCGCCGGCTTAGAAAAAACTTTGCCTATTTTTGCCGAAGTAAAAAAACAATTTGGCTGTCCAATTTTAACCGATATTCACAACGAAGAGCAGTGTCGAATTTTAGCTAATCACGACGAAGTTGACATCTTGCAAATTCCGGCATTTTTGTGTCGTCAAACCGATCTACTCGAAGCCGCAGCAAAATCTGGAAAAATCATCAACATCAAAAAAGGGCAATTTTTAGCACCTTGGGACGCAGCAAATATCGTCCAAAAAATGGATCATTTCGGCAATCAAAACGTAATGTTAACCGAACGCGGAGTAAGCTTCGGCTACAACACTTTAGTTTCCGACATGCGCTCACTGCCAATTATGGCCAAAACTGGTTGCCCAGTTGTATTTGATGCAACTCACTCAGTTCAACAACCTGGTGGATTGGGCGGCGCTAGCGGCGGTCAGCGCGAATTTGTTGACACTCTTGCATCGGCAGCAATTGCGGTTGGAGTAGCCGCAGTTTTCATGGAAACGCATCAGGATCCGGATAATGCTCCATCTGACGGCCCTTGCATGGTTAGGCTTGACGGCCTTGAAAAGCTGCTAACTAAGCTAAAAAAATTAGACGAAATTGTTAAAAACAACGCTTAAGAAAATGCCTCATCTTCTTGTAATTGACGACGACACCAGACTCAGAACTTTGCTTGGACGCTTTTTGGGAGAAAATGGCTTCGAAGTTTCTTTGGCCAAAGACGCGGCCGAAGCGCGCCAATTAATAAAAAACATCAAACTCGATTTGCTAATTGTTGACGTGATGATGCCAAATGAAGATGGGATCACTTTCACCTCTTCAATCAGGGCGGAGTCGTCAATACCAGTGATTATGCTAACCGCTCGCGGTGAATTTGATGATCGAATCAAAGGGCTTGAAGCTGGAGCCGATGATTACTTACCAAAACCTTTCGAGCCAAAAGAATTATTGCTGAGAATTAACAACATTTTGAAGCGCTCGACGCCGCAAAAACCTGCGCAATCAAATAAAGACGAATGTTTGTTTGGCGATTTTAGCTTTAATTTTACTGAATCGAGGCTGAAGAAAAACGATCAAATAATTCATTTAACCGAAAGCGAAGCGAAAATATTTGCAATCATTTGTGCCGAACAAGGAAAGCCAGTTAGTCGCGACAAACTTTCTACTTTGTGCAACGTCGATTATCGCAGTATTGACGTTCAAATAACTCGCTTGCGCAAGAAAATTGAACAAAATCCAAAGCAACCGCATTACCTTCAAACCGTTCGCAATCTTGGCTATATTTTGCGTAACTAAAGCCCGTTTTCAAAATCACCCAGGCTCTAAATGTTGCGAACCACTTGATTAAAAAAGCAGCTTTTTTCGCCAGTGTGGCAAGCGGCACCAGTTTGAACAACCTTCAGCAAAATAGAGTCGAAGTCACAATCGGCGGCAATTGAAATCACTTTTTGTAAGTGACCGGAAGTATCGCCTTTTTTCCACAAGCTGTTTCTGGAGCGTGAAAAATAAGTGGCATAACCACTTGAAATTGTTAGCCCAAGACTCTCTTCATTCATCCACGCCATCATCAAAACCTGTCCAGTTTCAACATCTTGGACAATTGCCGGAATCAGACCTTTTTCATTAAATTTTAATTTTTCTAACATCGCGAAGATAGTTGATAATTCAGGCTCGGAGGCCTATTTTTTTTGCAGATAGTTTCAAATCAAAATTCAAATTCAAGCAATGATAACCTGCACTCGTCGCCTAGAGTTCGATGCGGCGCACCGCATTCTAAATCATGAAAGTAAATGCAAAAATCTGCATGGTCATCGCTATGTTTTGGAAGCAACTTTCGTCGCAAAAGAGCTCGATAATCTTGGGCGCGTAATCGATTTCGGAGTCATTCGTGAAATACTGGGATCGTGGATCGACAACAATTTGGATCACAACACGATTCTTTGCGTAAAAGATGAAAAACTTGGACAAAATATCAGCGCTGAAACAGGTCAGAAAATTTATTATTTAGACGCAAACCCAACAGCCGAGAATATCGCCAATCACATTCTCAAAGAAATCTGTCCAAAACTTTTTGCCAATAAAGACGTAAAATGCGTTTCGATTAAGCTCTTCGAAACCCCAAATTGTTCAACTTATGTCGAATAAATTTTCCGAAAAATTCAGGGTTTATTATGAAGACACCGACGCTGGCGGCATCGTTTATCACGCAAATTATTTGGCATTTTTTGAACGCGCCAGAACCGACTATTTGCGCAATTTGAACATTAATCAGTCTGACTTGGTCAAAAACGAAAAAGTTATTTTTGTGGTCAGAAGATGCGAAATTGATTACTTATTTCCGGCGCGCCTTGATGACTTAATTGAAGTCAGTGCCGAAGTTACCAAAATCGCCGCGACATCGATGATAATGCATCAAGAAATGAAGCTTGGCGATAAACTTTTATCGTCGATGGAAGTAGTAGTTGTCTGCATCGATTCTGATAATTTTCGTCCTAAAAAAATTCCTCAAAACCTCAAAAAACTTTTCGATGTTCGATAATTTTTCTTCAAAAATTACCCAAATTTTTTCACAAATTTCCGGCAAAAAATTCATCTCGGAAGATGATCTAAACGCAACAATGCGCCAAGTGCGAATCGCTCTTCTTGAAGCTGATGTTGCGCTTCCGGTTGCTAAAAATTTTATTGAACAAGTTAAGGCTGAAGCTCTTGGAAAGCGCGTAATTTCAAGCGTCGAACCTGGTCAAATGATCATCAAAATTCTTCACGACGAATTGGTAAAACTTCTCGGCGGCGAAAAATCCGAGATAAATTTTAACGTAAAACCGCCGGTAATAATTTTGATGGTCGGCCTTCAAGGCGCGGGCAAAACAACTTCTTCGGCAAAACTGGCGATGCGCCTTAAAAATAAAGCTCACAAAAGAGTTCTTTTGGCATCGCTTGATACTTACAGGCCGGCGGCTGCAGATCAGCTAAAAATTTTATCAGAAAAAATTTTGGTTGATTGCGCTAATTTCGATTCGTCAAAAAAGCCGTTGGAGCTCGCCAAAGAAGCAAGGGCAAAAGCCACCGAAGCTGGATACGATGTTTTGATTCTTGATAGCGCAGGACGGACTTCCATCAACGAAGAAATGATGAACGAGCTGGTCGAGATCAACCAAATTATCAACCCGACTGAAACCTTACTCACTGTTGATGCGATGATAGGTCAGGATGCGGCCAATGTTGCAAAAAATTTCGGCGAAAAACTCAATTTAACAGGCGTAATCTTAACTCGTTTAGACGGCGATTCTCGCGGCGGCGCAGCCCTAACAATGAAAGCAGCAACCAACTGCCCAATTAAATTCATTGGCGTCGGCGAAAAAATTGATGAGTTCGACGAATTCAATCCAGATCGCATCGCCTCAAGAATTATCGGCATGGGCGACGTCGTTTCTTTGGTCGAAAAAGCCCAGGAAATTTTTGACGCCAAAGAAATGGAAAAAACTGCAAAAAAAATGCAGCGCGGCCAATTCGACTTCAACGACCTCCTCGCTCAAATTCGTAATATGAAAAAAATGGGCGGACTTAGCTCAATCGTTAATTTGCTCCCGGGAGCCTCAAAAATAAAAGAACATCTCGGAAAATTATCTGGCTTTGAACAAGAAATCAGAAGGCAAGAAGCGATAATTTTGTCGATGACTCCAAAAGAAAGGGCTGATCCAGAAATTCTTAATTCTTCAAGAAAACACAGGATTGCCAAAGGCGCTGGAACCAATATTCAAGAGGTCAATCGACTAATGAAAAAATATAAACAGACGCAAAAAATGATGAAAAAATTTGGCAAACTTGATCCGAGCAAAATCAAAGAAATGATGAAAAATGCCAACATTGACGCAGCTTAAGCAATTTCCTTATTCGGCAGAAAAAATTTATCAGCTAGTAATGGATATTGAAAAATATCCGGAATTTTTGCCGTGGTGCAAACAAGCAAAAATTATCAAAGTGATTTCGCAGACAAATCTTCACGCTGATTTGTTGATTAATTTTAAAAGTTTTTTCGAAAAATATCGCTCCGACGTAACTCACGGCAAACTTGAAAATGGCGACTATTTTGTTGATGTCGTGGCCATTGAAGGGCCGTTTAAAAAACTAGTGAATCAGTGGGTTTTTAAAAAAGCTGACGAGCGAAAATGCGAAGTAAAATTTTTTATCGATTTCGAGTTTAATTCGATGCTTCTTGGAAAAATTGTTAGTCCAATTTTTCACAAAGCTTCTGAAAAAATGATCAACGCCTTTGAAGAAAGGGCTAAGAGTGTTATTGAAGAAATGCGGTAGATGGTGAGCACGGTTGGAATCGAACCAACGACAACCTCATTAAAAGTGAGGTGCTCTACCGACTGAGCTACGTGCTCTTGAACTGTTAAAAACTTAATTTCTAAAGCTCAAAATTGAGAGGCGGCGCATTAAACGGATGGTTTCAAATAAATCAACAAATTTGTAGAAATATCTTAAGCCTTTATTTATCTAGCTTTGCGCAGCTTTTCGAAAAATTTTCTCCAAATGTCACAAAAAATTTTAACAATTATTCCAGCCCGTCTTGCGTCAACAAGATTGCCTAATAAGCCTTTGGCCAAAATTCATGGTAAATCAATGATTCAAAGGGTTTACGAACAAGCACAGAAGGCAAATTTAGGCGAAGTTTTTATAGCTTGTGACGGCGAAGAAATTGCTAATGAAGCAAAAAAAATCGGCGCAAAATTTGTAATTACCGATCCAAATCTTCCTTCAGGAACTGATAGAATTTATGCCGCCTGGAGAGAAATTGGCGGCGATTTTGAAGTTATCGTTAACCTTCAAGGGGACTTGCCAAACATTGATCCGCGCGTGATTGAGGCGGCAGCCAAAACTGCACTTCACAAAGATTGCGACATCGCAACAGTTGCGTCAGTCATAAAAAATATTCAAGAAATCGCCAATCCAAATGTCGTCAAAATTGCCCGCGCTGAAAGTGGACGCGCCCTTTATTTTTCACGCCATCCAATTCCTCATGGCGAAGGCGATCATTATCATCACATCGGAATTTATGCTTACAAAAAATCTGCCCTCGAAAAATTTGTAAAACTTGCGCCATCAAAATTGGAAAAGCGCGAAAGCCTTGAACAGCTTCGCGCCCTTGAAAATGACATGAGAATTTTTGTTGAAATTGTTGAAGCGCACCCGCTTTCAGTCGATACCGCCGAAGATTTAAAAAATGTCTCTGATTTGATCGCTCAAGATTAATGAAAACGCTCAAAAACAAAAACAAAACCGTTGGCTGGAAAGAATGGTTCGAGCTGCCTTGTTTAGCGCTTCCAGCAATCAAAGGTAAAATTGATACCGGCGCCAAAACCTCCTCTCTTCACGCTTTTAACATTGAAAGTTTTTATCTCGAAGATGTTGAATATGTCAGGTTTGACGTGCATCCGCTACAAAAAAATAAAAAGCTCACTCGGCCTTGCATCGCAAGGGTTGTTGACCAGCGCATGGTCTCCGATTCAAGTGGAAAAAAAGAGAAAAGATTCGTCATAAAATCCGATCTTAAAGTTGGAGAAGAAATAATCCGAATCGAATTAACCTTAGCAAATCGTGACTCGATGGCTTTTAGAATGTTGCTCGGCCGCGAGGCTGTGAAACAAGCCAAAATTTTGGTCGATGTCTCAAAATCGTTTCTTCAGGGCAAAAAGAAACGAAACGAAATCCTAAAACTTTATCAAAAAACCAAGCCCGTACGTTTTGAATAATTATGAAAATCATTTTACTTGCCTCAAACCCAAATCTTTACTCCAACCAACGCATTCTTGAAGCGGCCAAAAAACGCGGCCACGAAATCGAATTCGCAAACGTTGGCGACTGCTACATCAAAATCGCACCAAATGCTTGCGAAGTTTATTCCGGCGAAAGAACAAAATTTGAAAAAATTGACTACGTTATTCCGCGTCTAAAACCATCAATGACATTTTACGGAACTTCGATTGTCCGCCAATTTGAAGTTATGGGAATTAAATGCCTAAATGGCTCGCAAGAAATCACCAAATCGCGCGACAAACTTCATACGCTTCAAATCCTTTCGCAGCACAATATCGGGGTGCCAATAACTTCTTTTGCCAACTCTTCATACGAAACCAAAGATCTTATTAAAATCGTTGGTAGTGCGCCGCTAGTTGTTAAATTACTCGAAGGAACAAAAGGAGTTGGTGTGGTTTTAGCCGAAACAAATAAGGCTGCAGAAAGCGTTATTAACGCATTTAAAAGCCTAAAAGCCGATGTTTTGGTTCAACACTACATCAAAGAGTCAAAAGGTTGTGATTTAAGATGTTTTGTCATCGGCGATAAAGTTGTCGCATCGATGGAGCGAATTGCCCAAGAAGGCGAGTTTCGAGCCAATATTCATCTAGGCGCGACCGCCAGATCTGTTGAAATAAGCGAGGAAGAAAAAAACTTGGCAATTAAAGCTGCAAAAATCGTTGGCCTAGAAGTTGCCGGAGTTGACATGGTTAGATCAAGCTCCGGCCCTAAACTTCTCGAAATCAACTCCTCTCCAGGACTTGAAGGAATTGAGGGGGCAACTGGAATTGATGTGGCCGATAAAATGATTGAGTTTATCGAGCTAAAAAGATCTTAAATAACCAATCCTGATATCACTGTATTCTGACTCGATAAAAGCTTTTCTTCCGGCATATCTATGCCAGGCGAAACGAATTAAATCTTTGTCTGAGGCATTTACTTGAAAACCAACACCATAAAACCCAACGGTTTGGTGCTTTCTTTGATCAACATGATTGCCGTTTTCACTATAAGTTAGCCTGCTTCTGACATCGGAAGCGCCGCCCTCGACAAATAATTCAAACAAATCTTTTACAACCGGATAATAGACTAAAGTCGATAAGTTATATTGATCAAAGCCAAGCTGGGCGCGATCAGAAAGGCTTCCGGCGCCTTGAAGTTGTGAATTTTTTAAATCGATCTGAACCCAATTGGCGTTAAATCCGAGATATTTGTGAACTCTCAAATTACCGCCAATTGCAAAGTTGCTGATATCGCCAATTTGATGAAAAAGATTTCCCGAAGTTCTGAATTCCGAGTTAACTCCAGATTTGACGATTTTTGGCGCAACATATTCTATCGAAACTGACGGCTTCAGAAAAAAAGTGTTATCAGTTGCGAAGGCTTGATTTGAGAAGGCCAAGAAAATGATTAGTGCAATTTTTTTCATTTTACTGAGTTAAAATTTCTTGGAGCTCTCCTGACTGAAACATCTCTTTGACGATGTCGCATCCACCAATAAATTCGCCTTTGATGTAAAGCTGAGGAATCGTTGGCCAATCTGAAAAATCTTTAATTCCTTGGCGAATTTCCGGATCTTGCAAAACGTTAATATCCAAAAAATTTACGTTTAAATTTTTCAATATCTGAACAACAACCGCCGAAAAACCGCACTGCGGAAAATCCTTGGTTCCTTTCATGAAAAGAACGATGTCGTTAGCAGAAATTGTTTCCTGAATTTTTTGTTGAATGTCAGACATTTGATGAGGTTTTGATTTGTAAAGCATGAAGCGTTGTTCCAAGAATTCCCTTAAGCGCCTCGTTAACTATTTTATGTTGCTGAACTCGCGTTTTTCCAGCAAAAATTTGATCGGAAATATGGACCGAATAATGATCGGAATCTCCGGCCAAATCTTTTATTTCAATTTTCGCATTTGGAAAATTCTCGAGCAAAATTTTTTCAAGATCTTGTTGTAAAATTGGCATTATCAAAAAAGTGATTTGTAGATATTGTGAGCACTCAAAAAGATGATCAAACAACCAACAAAAGCCATTAAAGGCTTGGTTGGTATTTTTGATAAAATTTTTGCAGCAAATGGAGCAACCATCATTCCAGAAGTGATCAAGCCGGCAATAATTTCCCAGTAACTAACTCCAATCAACATCGTGAAAGCAAAACCGGTCGCAACCGTGATAAAAAATTCTGAAGCATTAACTGTTCCGATTGTTCTTTTTGGCTCGTGACCAGATCCAAGAAGAGTCGTGGTAACTACAGGACCCCAACCTCCACCACCAACCGAGTCAATAAAACCGCCAACGAAAGCCAGTGGCATGATTTTCTTCTTTTTGATCATGGCATCGAAAGTGATTTTCTTAAATGCTTTAACAAAAATATAAAAACCCATCATCATCAAATAAACCGAGACTACCGGCCTTATCACTTTGGCATCGATCGAGGTAATAACATAAACCCCAATTAATCCGCCAATCACTCCAGGAATTATCAAATTTCGAAAGAGCTTACTGCTAACATTACCCATTTTCCAATGACTTAAACCTGAGGCGCCGGTGGTAAATATCTCCGAAACATGAATCGAGGCAGTTGCAACCGCAGGAGAAACGCCATTAGCAAGCAATAGAGTTGTGGCACTAACTCCGTACGCCATTCCTAAAGCGCCATCAACACATTGGGCAAAAATCCCAATCAAAAAACCCTTGGCAAAATAGCTACGATCAAAATTGCCGCCATTTTGATAAAGCGAAAGAAGGATAAAAGCGGCCGCAAAAAGAACTAAACAAATGACTAAAAAGTAAAAAATTCTTGTTGTATTGAGCTCTTTGTTGGCTTTGTTTTTTTTCATTTTTAGCAACAAAAAAGGCGGACCTCAATTGAGATCCGCCAATTTAAGATAAATTCAAACCAATGAAGGCTTAACTAAAAAAACCACGACGTTTTTTTGGAGCGCCATCACGATCATCACGATCTCTACGATCACGTCTATCACGACGATCATCACGATCACCGCCTCTGCGATCATCGCGATCACGACGCTCTCTTCTTTCGGGACGGTCTCCGCGATCTTCACGACCACCAAACTCTCTCTCATCAACCATTTGCGGCTTATTGGCTAGACGTTCAGTAATGTCTTCGCCAGTGACTTGATCTACACAACGGAAGCTAAGTTTTGGACGGCCTTTTTTGTCGAATCCGATAACTTTTACTTTGATTACGTCACCTTCATTGATGATGTCTTCAACAAAATCTACGCGATATTCAGCAAGCTCAGAAATATGAACGAATCCGTCACGATTGTTGGAGATGCTAACGAACGCTCCAGCGTCAATAACTTTAACAACCGGACCTTCATAAATATCGCCAATTTCCGGTTCGAAAGTAATTTCATTAATCATCGCAATCGCCTTTTTAACAGCTTCGCTATTGCTTGAAGAAATTTTAACTAGGCCACTGTCATCAACGTCAACAGCCGCTCCAGAAACAGAGCAAATCTCTTTAATTACAGCACCACGAGCACCAATAACTTCGCGAATTTTCTTTTGCGGAATTGTCATCATCTCAACTCTTGGAACATTTCCGTTCAGTTCAGTTCTGGCAGAAGACATAACTGAACACATTTTTTCCAAAATATGCATTCTTCCAGCTCTGGCCTGCTCAATAGCTTTTTGCATGACCTCGATTGTGATACCGTTAATTTTGATATCCATTTGAAGAGCGGTTATGCCATTAGCAGTTCCGGCAACCTTGAAATCCATATCGCCAAGATGATCTTCGTCACCCATAATATCCGAAAGAATGACGTAATCGTCACCTTCTTTAATCAAGCCCATAGCTATACCAGAAACTGGAGCTTTAATCGGAACGCCAGCGTCCATCAAAGCCAATGAAGCGCCACATACTGTTGCCATTGAAGATGATCCGTTGGACTCGGTGATTTCCGAAACTACTCGAGCAGCGTAGCTGAATTGTTCAGTAGTTGGGAACACCGGGTTAATTGCTCTCCAAGCTAGTTTTCCGTGGCCAATTTCACGGCGACCAGGAGATTTTAACTGGCCAACTTCACCAACCGAGTATGGAGGAAAGTTGTAATGAAGCATGAAAGACTCTTCGGCCATCCCTGGATCTAGGTTTTCAACAAGCTGCTTATCTTTTCCAGTTGCGCCAAGAGTGGTAACAACAAGAGCCTGAGTCTCTCCGCGAGTGAACAAAGCGCATCCGTGAACTTGTGGCAATAAGCCGGTTTCGATTTCGATTCTACGAATATCAGTCGGAGAACGACCGTCGATTCTTTTTCCACTTTTTAATATATCGTTACGAACGATTTCTTGAGATAGAACTTTAAAAATCGATTTAACTTTATTCGAATCAACCCCAGCTTCTTCGTTAATAAATTTAGCTTTAACTTCGCCAAAGATTTGATCCAGATCAGAAGCACGAGCTTGTTTTTCTTGTTTTTTGTAAGCTGCAATCAAGCGATCCCCAATAAAGCTGGCGATATCGTTTTTAAGAGCAGAAGAATCATCTTTTGCGACTTCGATTTTTTTCTTACCACACTCGGCGGCAAGCTGGTTAATCATTTCAATAATCGGCTGGAATGATTGGTGAGCGAAATTTACGGCCTCAAGCATTTTAGCCTCTGAGAGCTCTTTCGCTTCTGATTCGACCATCAGAACTGATGATTTAGTTCCAGCAACAACTAGATCTAAGGTGCTGCCTTTGATTTCTTCGTTGCTCGGATTCAGAACAAATTGATCATTAATTAGGCCAACTCTAGCACAAGCAACCGGCTCCAAAAAAGGAGCTTCTGAAATAGCTAATGCTGCTGAGGCGCCAACTAGAGCAGCAATATCAGGAGTGCAAGATGGGTCATAAGAAAGAACGGTACAAACAACGTTTACTTCATTATAAAAATTTGATGGAAAAAGCGGGCGGATTGGACGATCGATTAATCGAGCAACTAGAGTTGCGGCATCAGATGGCTTGGTTTCGCGCTTAAAAAAACCGCCAGGAATTTTTCCTGCAGCGTATGATTTTTCTAAATAATTTACGGTCAAAGGGAAGAAGTCAGCGCCATCAGCAGCTTTTGCAGCAACAGTTACTGCGCAAAGAATTGTGGTATTGCCATATTTGACTACAACGGATCCGCCTGCTTGACGAGCAATTTTACCGGTTTCGAGAGAAAGTGTCTTTCCGTTCCAATCGATTTCTTTTTTGATAACTTTAAACATTGATTCGGTCATATTTTCAGCTTTTTGATTTATAATTTTTTCTTTTCAGTAACGAACATCATCATCGACATCTTGAGCTGAGAATGATCGAGTCGATCAACATAACTCAGCTCAATTAAGACAACGCAGTAATTACTTACGGATATCTAACTTTTTGATTAGAGCTTCGTAACGTTTAGGTTCAGAAGACTTTAGGTAGTCGAGCAATCTTCTTCTTTTACCAACCAATATCAATAAGCCGCGGCGCGAAGAGAAGTCTTTTTTATGAGTCTCCATATGTTTCGCTAGATTATCAATTTGTTTGGTAATGATGGCACATTGCACTTCAACTGAACCGCTGTCATTTTTGGTTTGAGCAAATTCAGCAATAACTTCTTTTTTTGATTTATTCAAAAGAGACATGTTTTTTAACTAAAATTTATTAAGGGCTAATCACTAGATCACTTGAAGACATCCTGCGAAATATTATGCAGCGAGCCATCTAAAAAACGGGGCGCGTAAGTAAGTCCCGATTTTAAAGCGTCAAGAGAAATTGACTCCGGAAAAATAAAATCACCTACTCTTAGCCTTACAAGTTTTGACACGTAACCACATTGTTTTGATGCAACACAAATATCTCGAGCAAGCGATCTAACGTAAGTTCCTTTTGAACACTCAACCTCAAACTCAGAATAATTTTCCCCAAAACTAATTAGCGAAAGACTAAAAATCTCAATTTCGCGCTTTGGAATTTCAAATTCGACTTCACTTCTAGCTAAATCGTAAGCTCGTTTTCCATTAATTTTTATCGCTGAAAAACGCGATGGAGTTTGAGAGATTTTGCCAACAAATTTTGGTAAAACAGAAATTAAATCTTCGACCCTTGGCCTTGAATCAGTTGATTCTGTGCACTTTCCTTCGACGTCATCAGTATCCCTAAACTGTCCAAAAGTGATGCCAAAGCGATATTTTTTTGTCGCGGCCATCATTTTCTCGGCAGTTTTTGTGGCCTTATTTAAAGCTATCGGGAGCACTCCTGATGCAAATGGATCAAGAGTGCCTCCGTGTCCTACTTTCTTTGCTTTGGTGATTCGCTTAACAATTGCAACAACTCTAGCGGATGTAATTCCCTCGGGCTTGTTGATGTTAATCCAAAGATTTCGATCGCTTAACACCTTAGATTTTTACTTCTTCAACGAGTTTTTTAACGGCCTCAGCTGATCTATTAAACATGGTCAATTCCTGCATGTTCAATTTGATCTCAACAACTTTTTCGACGCCATTTTTACCAATAACCGCTGGAACTCCGATATAGAGACCTCTGATTCCATACTGACCATCTAAATATGCAGCAACTGGAAGAACTCTTCTGCGATCAAATAAATAGCTTTCGGCCATTGCAATCGCCGATGCCGCTGGTGCGTAAAAAGCAGATCCGGTTCCTAAAAGTTTTACTATTTCGGCGCCGCCATCACGTGTGCGCTGAACGATTTCGTCAATTTTAGTTTTTGTTGTCCAGCCCATCTCAATCAAATCTGGAACCGGAATTCCAGCCACTGTTGAGTAGCGAATAAGCGGAACCATTGTATCGCCGTGACCACCAAGAACACATGCGTTTACGTCTTCAACCGAAACATTAAATTCGCGCGCCAAAAATAATGACATACGAGCTGAATCGAGCACTCCAGCCATCCCAACAACTTTATTTGTGGGCAAACCAGAGACTTTTTGCATTACCGCAACCATCGCATCCAAAGGATTGGTAATAACAATTACGAAGGCATCGGGAGCGTGCTGTTTAATTCCTTCAGCAACTAATTTGATAATATTTGTGTTGGTATTCAAAAGATCATCGCGGCTCATTCCTGGTTTGCGCGCGATTCCAGCAGTAACAATAACCACGTCGGATCCGGCAATATCAGAGTAATTTGAAGTTCCGCTAATATTCGCATCAAACTTCTCGACAACCGATGATTGCTCAAGATCAAGAGCTTTTCCTTTGGCGACACCTTCGGCAACGTCCAATACGACAATATCGCCCAAGTTTTTAAGACCAGCAAGATGGGCTAAAGTGCCGCCAATGTTGCCTGCGCCAACTAGCGCAATTTTGTTTCTTTTGCTCATGATTATTTAATTAAGTTTAAAATATTTTGAAAAATTTGGTCAGGATTTTTTGTGCCATCGATAATTTTAATTCGTGAATTTTTCTTGGCCAAATCCAAAAAACCATCACGAACTTTTTGATGAAAATCGAAGCCTAATTTTTCATAACGATTATTTCCCGCCCTACCTTCGATCCTTTTAAATGCGATCTCTAGCGGCACATCAATCAAAAAAGTAAGGTCTGGCGCAAATTCGCCAATCGACATTTTTTTAACTTGATCGATTACTTCAAACTCAACTCCAAAAGCACTGCCTTGATAAGCATAAGTTGAGTCAAAAAAACGGTCGGAAATCACCATTTTATCAAGCGCCAAAGCCGGCTTAATAACTTTTTGAATATGTTCCAAGCGGGCTGCAAAATTAAGTAAAAGCTCGGTTTTAGCCTCAAGTTTTGGATATTTTTCGCTGATTAAAATTTCCCTTATTTTCTCACCGACTTCAGTTCCTCCGGGCTCTCTGGTCAGAATCGATCCAGCAAAATAATCATGTAATTTTTTCGCTTGAGTTGACTTTCCGCAACCCTCGATTCCTTCAAAACTTATAAACTTTTTCATATCGACATCAAAACGCGCGCTTTGTTCAAACACTCTTGATACTCAGATTTTGGATCGGAATCAAAAACCACGCCAGCGCCCGTTTGGAGATGAATTTTGCCATCCTTAATTAAAGCGGAGCGAAGCGTGATGCAGGTTTCCATGTTGCCGTTACTAGAAAAATAGCCGACACATCCCGCATAAAAACTGCGTTTAACTTTCTCGATTTCTTCAATAATTTCCATCGCGCGAATTTTTGGAGCTCCAGAAACAGTTCCAGCCGGAAAGCCTGCGATTAAGGCATCTAAAGCGTCAAATTCTTCTCGCAAAACGCCCTCAACATTTGATGAGATGTGCATCACGTGCGAATAATTTTCGACAACCATTTTTTCGGTAACCTTGACCGAGCCAGCAACTGCAACACTTCCAACATCGTGACGACCAAGATCGATTAACATCAAATGCTCGGCGACTTCTTTTTCATCTCGCAGTAATTCGGCAGCGATTCTTTTATCTTCTGCGACATCACGACCGCGCTTGCGAGTTCCCGCCAAAGGACGAATGGTTACTTTTTTATCTTTTAGTGAAACCATTATTTCCGGACTCGATCCAGTAAGAACAAAATCATCAAATTTTAGATAAAACAAAAAGGGTGACGGATTTGCTAGTCGTAATGAACGATAAAAAGAAAATTCATCAAAGTTTTTTGGATAAATTGCGCTAAATCTTTGCGACGGCAAAACCTGAAAAATATCACCTTCTGTAATGTATTTTTTGCACTTCTCAACCATCGCACAATATTCTTCTTCAGAGCAATTTGAGATGAAATTTAAATCATGTTTTGCGACTAAAGATGGCGCCTCAAAAGGCTCAAATAAAATCTGCTCAATTTCCTCAATTCTAGATTTTACTGCTTGGTAATCTTCTTTCTTAAAGACTGGCGAGCAAATCAGGGCGCAGTCAAAGAGACTGTCAAAAATTACGATTATTTGCGGCCTAATAAAAATGCTGTCGGGGATTTGTATTTCATCGGCAAGTTTGCGATTAGGTAAATTCTCCATCAAGCGCACCGTGTCATAGGACATATAGCCAAAAACTCCCGA
>JACCEB010260741.1_pt1 | contig 19857 bp, 12 predicted proteins | sample 7454761 | NCBI WGS metagenome assembly JACCEB01 (sample SAMN15323454, study PRJNA562643) | freshwater metagenome | isolation source: river surface water | place: USA:Blue River Watershed | collected 2017-08-18 | reverse complement strand
CCCTTTTCAATTCTTAAATCTGATACAAATTGTCTTAAATGTGTTTCACCAGCATTTGTTAGATATATAAGTACTGAAGTTAATTGATTTGCTTCAATCTTATCAAGATAATTTGCAAGAAAAAATCTTAGAAAACAAGAAAAGTTTTTATGTATTTTTAGTTTAGATAAAATTTCAATACATCTGCTATTTGTATCTATTTTATCAAATTCAAATGTATTTGTGTACTTGGGGTTTGATAAAATTGATACAAATAATAGTTCTACTACTTTTTCATTAAAAATACCTATTTTTTCAAGTAGCTTAATATATAATCCTAATCTGGTTACACTAATTTGTTTTTCAGAACATTCGAAACAAACCAATTCTAAAATTTTATCTGTTAAATAAGTTGGATATGTTTTAAAATCTAAAAAATCATTTAGTTCTTTTTTAAGTAAATTATCTTCTAAAATTGGTTTAATTAATTCTCTGTCATAAACTTTTATTATGTCAAATGGATCTAATCGAACATTTATATCCTTGTATACTAAAGTATTTAACTGTTTAACTACTTTTTTCATTTCTGAAGAATACACTCCATCATTTAATTCTGATAATGGGAGAAGTAGTTCGAGTCTTTGTTTAAGATTAACAATCATATTACTAAAAGTCATTTCAGGTAGTTTTTTATATTCATAAAATGTATTTTCCGAAACCATCGAAACACCTTGTTTACAAATAAAATTGTTTAACGCTTTTTCAATTAATGAAAATCCTGATAACTTAATCATATCATCTACAAATTCATTGTCTAAAATTTTTGCATCTACTTTACTTCTTTGCTGCTCTTTTGAATATTTTCTAAATTTTGAACCTTCTTCATTAATACCAATTCTTAAAATATTTTCATCAGTTAATTTATTAATGTCTTTAAATTTTTTAATCATACGATATAAATGTGCATCTAATCCACAAATTGGAATGCATCCAACTAAATTACTACCAATTTGATTATTAACAAATGCTCGTGTAACTGAATTAGATGTTTGTTCAAACATTTCACCAAGTTCACCTAGAACTTCAAGTTCGTCTCCATTTAATTGCATATCATCAGCCTTATTAACTATTGTTAACATTGTAATATTTTTTTGAGATGTTATTTTATGATGTTTAATATTTGTAGTTAAAAAATTTAATATATCCATTTCATCTGATGTATTTAATCCTGAATGAATATCAACAACAAATAGGATAATATTAAATTTATGGAAATTGTTTTTTAAATAATCATAATAAATTGTTTTTGTTCTTGCATCATTTAGTCCAGGAATATCATAAATACATATTTTTAATTTATTATTTACATTCATTTCCATTGGACCAACATAAAATGTTAATTCTCTACCATAATCTTCAAGTGTAAGTTGTTTACCTGCCTCAGTTTGAGAATAAATTTCTTTATTAACTTGTGAAATTGTAGAATTAATTGAATCAAATGAATGGATACGTTTTAATTCATTTGTTTCAATAAATTTATTTGGCATCATTGTTGTTCGTTTTATTTTACATTGGGCATAATCTTGACCAAAAAATGCATTTAAAATTGTTGATTTTCATGCACTAACGCACCCAACAAGACAAATATTAATGTGTGTAAATTCAGATTCCATTGAATAAATATTTTTATAAATAAAATATCTTTATTACTCTATAAATTAAATTATCAATTTTTTCTAGTTAATATAATTAAATTCAATTTCATTAGTTTGACAATGAGTTATAATTTCAGAAAAATTACTATTATTACATTTACTAACAATTATTTTTCCACATCCTCTTTTATGTTCATAATATTCTTTTTTATTTTTTACTAATAATTTTCTATAATTTGAGTATTTAACCAAAATAGGAAAATAAATATTATCATCAATAACAATTTCATCAATAACAAAATTTTTCTTATTTGCTAAATAAAAATCTAAAAAATAACCAACAAAACCTGTGCTTGGACGAGTTGGTAAATTTAAATCCGTTTCAACTATTATTTTTTTAATATTAAAATCTAAAATATTTTTACTTTCAAAATGTATCGTACTACAACTAGATTTATAATAGTCACAGTTAACTATATTTGTTATATTGCTAATATCACATGTATCTATTGAATGATGTCCATGTAAATTAAATTTTTTACAATACAAACTTGCATTAAAAATTAAACTGTTAACATATTTACTTGTTGATATTTTTGAATTAAAACTAAAATCAATAGCATCTTTTGTAGTTCCACCAATTTGATTACAAAATAGTTTTGCAACTTCTACATTTGCAGGAATAGCAATTGAAACATTTGGAACAAATAAAAATTTATTTTCTTCTATTCTACTTTCAATATCTTGAATTAATTTATCTTGTTTATTTAGTTTTGTTTGTAAATCTATAACTAATTTCCTTAATTCAGTTATTTCATCATCTTGAACCTGTTTTATACCTTTTTGTTTAAATTCAAATATTTCTTCAAATTCTATAAATTCATTTGAGTACTCTATTTTTAGTATTAAGTAATGTGTTGAACTAATAGAATTGTATTCTTCATTAATTTCAATATTATATCCTGGTAAGATACTATTTGAATTAGATTGAATAATAGATTTTAGCTGGGATAAAGTTACACAACCTGATTTTAAATCTGCCTGTGTAATATTTGATGCATAAGTAATGTTTTCACGTGTTAATTCACAAACTAATGTATCAACATGTAAATCAAGTTTAACTTTATAATTATTCATTAAGCAAATAAATTAATTCATTTGCTTAAACAAAAATTTCATCAATTTTTTATACAGATTTAAATATAATTTCATTGTGACGACAGAAATATAAATTATTTATTGGACCATCACATTCAGGGCATTCTCTTTTCATGTCTTGGTCTATATGTTTATTCTGTATACATTCCAAATGAAAAACATGTCCACATGTAACTGGTTTATTTATTTCACCACTTTTAGTTCCATCACTTACTACACAATTTAGTCTACCATCAGATAATTTTTTATTACAAAATGTACAAGTATCTTGTTTTACAGAAATACTGGTATAAACATTTTTTTTATACTCTACTGGAACTTGAGTAACTCTGTACCCTCTGGAATTTATATAAGATAATGCACCGCCAATTAACTTATTATTTGAATAATTTAATTCTTCTAATTTTCTTATTTCTTTTCTACATACAGGGCAATCTCTACGGTCGCTAGTCCAATTCTTAATACATTCACAATGAAAAATATGTCCACATTCAACTGATTCGCTTACTTTACAAATTGTATGTTTTATTTTTGTTTCTGTTTTTCCTAAAAATTCTGATCTATCAAAACTATCTAATCTATCAAAACAAATTGGACAAAATTCTTGTTCGGTAGAAAAATTAACATTTGTTTCTGTTTTTGTTTCTATTTCTCGTCCTATTTCTGGTACTGGTATTGGAGTTCCTTCACGATTTCTTACTAATTGAACATATTGAATCCAACCAAATGTTGCTATAGCTTGCATTTCTGACATTATATGAGAACGTATCTGATCGCTTATCTGATTACGTAACTGAGAACGTCTTGAAGAGTATAAATGTTTAGAAATTTCAACTAAAATTGCATCAGGAATTGTAATTAAAATTGCATTTAAAACTTTCTTACGTGTTGAATCAGAAGGAGGAACTACATGAATGGTTTCACCTGATTTAGGTATTAGTGATTCAAAACCACCTTGAATTTCTGAAATGGCTGCAAAATTTTTTGTTAAACTATCCATATCTTCTTCTCTTCTCATAAAAGAAAAATCACCAGGTTTTGGAATACCTTCTGGTAACACATTTGGAAAAATACGATCACGTACATTTGGATCAGTTATTAATTCAAGAGGATTTATTGCAAGTTTAACTGGTGGTTTAACTGGTGGTTCATTTTCATTATAATAAAGTTTAACTTCAGGAGTATTTTCAGAAATATTACCAGTATATTCTCTTATACCATTCTCTTCTCCCATTGTAAATTTTTTGTATTCTTTATTAATTTTTATTAAAAAATATCTACTACCTGGTATGTTAATTTTTCTAATATCATCTAAAGTTCCAACTAATACATATTCATTGTTTAGCTTGTAATATAAATTTGTCTTCGATGGCAAATACTCCCCTTCTTTTGTTTGTAAGACAGTTAAACCAAATATAACTTCCTTATATATTGCGTTAGGTTGCATATTTAAATTTGCACCACCAATTAGCTTATTTTTTAAATATTTAGCTTTGTATTTTAAATACTTTGCCTTATAGTCCATATATATATATATATATATATAAAAATTTTATTAATTTTTTATTAAGTGATCATATCTTTTTTTATTTGTTTCAACCATATCTCTATAATCATATGTTAAATCAGTAATCATATCAACATATTTCTTTTTTAATTTTTCATCATTTTCATATTCTTTTATTTTAGCATTTAGCTGGGTCTCCTTTTTGGGATCCAATTTAATTCCTGCTGCTGATAACATAGTCTTGGCAAAAAATAATATATTAACTCCACGATCATATAATAGTTCAGCTATATCAGTTTTGTTTTTTGTCTGCCATCTACAAATAAAATCTTCATCAAAATCAAATAGTTGAACTCGATTAGATCTAGGATTAGTATTTAGTATGTTCATACGTTCTGGTTTATTAGGATTAAGATGTTCATCTTTAACAAACTTTTTAATAGCTTGTTCAGGATTGTTTGCATATTCTAAATATTTTTTAGTAGATATTTTGTAGCTAGCATTTCTAAAGGGTATCATTTCAGCAACCTTCTCTAAATCATTTGAAGAATTAACATTAATAACTACATTTTGATTTTGAATATTATTTTGTTGATTTTGAATATTTGTAGTATTTGCAGTATTAGAAGTGTTAGATGTATTATTAGTATTAGAAGTATTATTAGTAATATTATTACTATTTGTTGTATTAGATATAGTTGTAGAATTATATTTTTCGCAAACATTTTTTGAAATATGATAATTCAGTGATCTTTTGTCTGTAAATACTTTTTTACATGTTTCACATTCTAAACTATTTTTACTACAAATATTTTTTGTAGTGTGATTTAAATAATTTTCATATGATGATAGTATTTTATTACATTTTTCACATTTATATTTTTTGTTTTTATTTTTATTTTTTATAAAAGTAATAGGTTCATAAACTTTATTTTTATAATTATTAATTAAAATTGTTATTAAATCATTACAAATTAAATAATTATCCTTATTATGTTCTGTTTTACATAAAAAACAAGTTGACATATATAATTACTATATAATATTTTTTTAAATATTATCTCTTAAAAATATGGGCTAAACTATATTTTTCTCTTAAAATTATGGGCTTTCTCTTAAAAATATGGGCTAATTAAATATTAGATCTGAATTATAATATATTTAAACTTTATTTTAATCTAACATAAGATAATAGAAAAATAATATTTCTTTCTCTTATTTTTATAGTCTTATAGCCCATGTTTTTTAGAGAAGAAATTTCCCAGAGAGAGAGAGCCGGAATGAAGACTGGGAGAAAAATCCTAAAAAATCTCCCAAGTCCATCACAAAACTAAAAATAAATTATTTTTAACAAAATGATCTTTCATTTTTATATTAAAATAATTAAATGGTCTGGATTATACTTGCCAAATAAAGAAAATAATTATTTAGATTATAAAGTTATTATGGTCTGGGTTTTTTCTCTTAAAAATATGGGCTAAGCTATATTTTTCTCTTAAAATTATGGGCTTTCTCTGGAAAATATGGGCTAAAATTTTATGTGGTCTAAATTAAAATATATTTATAAGATATTTTAATTTAAATCAAGATAATAAAATAATAATAATTTCTTCTCCATTTTTTATAGTCTTATAGCCCATGTTTTTTAGAGAAGAAATTTTCCAGAGAGAGAGAGCCGGAATGAAGACTGGGAGAAATATTCTAAAAAATTCCCCAAGTCCAGAACAAAACTATAAATAAAATTATTTATCCAAAATGATCTTTCATTTTAGAAAACAATAATTTTAACTAATTATGATCTTAATATGTCTTGTAATTAAATAAAATAACAATTTAGATTATAAAATAACTTTTAGTCTAAAAATTACTATTACTTGCTAGTATAACCAGAAATTTTAGATGCATTAGTTATAGTTGTTTTAATATATTCAGAAATATTAATACTAATTCTAGCATACTCTGATTCTGGTAAACCCATTGTCTTTAGTTCTGAATAGTATTGAGTCCAACTAGGGTGTGCATCCATTCTAGATTCAATTTGTTTCCACAAGTCTAAAAGTTGTTCAACGCCTCCTTCAATCCCACAATTAAGTCTATCAAGTTCTTCAAAGGGATGGGATGCAAGCACTGATCTTAGTAGTACTTGGAAAAGCACATTGTTTCTAGATATTTTTGATTGGGTAAAAGTGCCATTAGGATCTAACTTGACACGTTCTTTTTGCCACCATAGAACTCGTCTTAAATGACATTCTTCTTCAAATGCAGTAAGAAAGTTTGGCCAACTAAAGCTCAAGTTACTAAGCAAACTTAGAGCTAGAACATTTCCAACATTAGGTGTATTTGCTTTAGTTCTAGAATTTTTGTTAGTAATAAATTGGTTTAGTTGGGTTTCAATTGATTTCTTAAGACTTGGGGTTGAATCAATCAAAAATCCAAATGTTCTTATTAAATTTAACAAACATCTAAACACTACACTAGATGCACGTGTATCAGATCTAGAATCCATAATTTTAACAATCATTGTATTAATAAGATCTGAATAAATACGTGTTGCAGCCAAGTCAAAAGAGTTGATTGACAAACTTTTACCGATTCCAAGAATAGAACCTTTAAGTGTACTAGCCCATTCTGCAGATTCAGAAGAATGAGTTGGATTAATCCAAGCAGGTAAAAAATAGTCAAAAGTTTCTTTAGTTGGATATTGACGTAAATTTTGTTTTGAATAAGCAGAATAACTAATATAATTTCCATCAGTACTTAAAAAGACCATTCGACCTTGAGGTTTTAGCTTGATCCCATAACCCATTATATCTTCTGTGTAATTTGATGTTGTAAACCAACAAAAAATATCAGGATCTATTGTGGGCTTGGAAGAAACTTGAGATTCAGGTTGAACTTGTTGAGTTTTAATTTTCTCAATAATTGCACTAAGTTCTGGAAAAACTAATTCACCATATTTGTTTTCCAGGACTTGGATTGCAGAAACTACTTCTAAATCTGAAAACAAATGACTACAATCTAAACTTGTACTTGTTTCTGGACTTGAAGTTTTAGGTTCTGGAGTTGAAGTTTTAGGTTCAGGAATTTCAATAGAATTTTCTTTAGCATATTTTTCCCACACAATCCTAGTAGTTTCAAGTTGTGATTTAGATTTACATTGAATAGAATCTAAAATTACAGTTTGCATATTTACTAATAAAGAAGTCAGAGTATATGAAGGAGACCATCCAGAACCTTTGGAATTAGCCCATTCATTATGCACATGAGCAAAGTTACCTAAAATATCCAAACAGATAACCATCATTCCTTTAAGAGGTCCATCAGATTTAAAATATGAAGCACCTTCAGTATATCCAAAATCAATAGGGAAACCAACATCAGGGGGTTTAAGAGGGTAGTTATCCGGAAAAAGCACAACCATAGGTATCCAAAAATCATTTGCTTTGAAATAACAAACACATCTTAGTACATTAGATTCATCAGTTTGAACCCAGATGTTACCAAGGGGTTCTTTTTCAAGTTGAGCGTATTCTTTAAGTACACGTTTAACAGTTGCCATAGGTATAATAGTTTTATTTATCTAATAATCCAAGCAATTAAATAAATCAATTTTTTTTAATCTAAGTTAAAATTATTAATGAAAAATTTTATTGTAGGAATTTTAATTATACTAATAGTACTTTATGTACTAATATCAATACCAACACAAAATCAGTTAACAGCTCATACAGCAAAGGCTTTAGTAATTACATGTATGGATTTTAGATTAATAGATGATGCAGTATATTTTTTAAATAGTAAAGGTTATAATAATAATTATGATAATATAATTTTAGCAGGTGCGAGTTTAGGATATAATCAAACTAAATATGATAGTTGGAAAAAAACAGTTGATGATCATATTGGATTGGCTAAAAAACTTCATCATATTAAAGAGATAATAGTTATTGATCATATGGATTGTGGAGCATATAAGCTATTTTATGAGAAAACTAAGTTATCAAGAACTGAAGAAATAAAACTTCATAAAGAAAATTTTGCTAAATTTGAAAAACTAATTTATCAAACATATCCAGAATTAAAAGTATATTGTTATTTAATGGATATTGATGGAAAAATAGTTCATGTTTAATCTAAAATAACTAATTAAGCTATTTTAGAAAATAAATTTAATAAGAGACAATATAAGTTTCAAGAAGTTCTTCTTCATTTGCAATTTTATGATCAGGTTTAAAGCTTTGATCAATTGTTCCATGTACACGAGCAATTTCACCTTCAGGAACAGTAACAAGTGAAAGGTCACGAGTATCATTTGATGTATTTGTTTTAATAGTTAAAACTATATGTTCACCTTCTTCAGCCCTGCCAATATATATACCCCAGTAATAAGAGAGAGATTCAAAATTAAAGTTAATAGCAACTAAATCTCCTCTTTTGGATTGTGCAATATCAGTACCATCGGGGTATAGTTGTGGTTTTTCGGTTTCATTAACAATTTTACCAACTTTATTATGTAAAAATTCTTTAAAGTTTTCTAAAATAACATCTGCTAAATCTTCAGGATTACCATTACGTTTATGGTCTTTATAATTACAATTACCAATTTGAGTAATTAAGTTAATAATACTTTGTGGTGGTTTAATTCCGCCATAGTTAGAAAATTCAGCAGAAAAGACATTTGATGAAAAAATTCTTTTAAAATTATCAACAAGTACTTCATCAACATTATTTTTAGTAATATGTAAATCCATACCTGCATATTTAATTGTTGGTTCAGAGTCTCCAAAAAAGTCAGCATTTAATTTAAATTCAATATTTGAACCTGCAGAAACTGTATCAAATCCAATTCCATCTTTTAAATCATCAAAACAAGAGTCAAATAAAACTAGTGCACCCATATTTGGTACATAATAATCAATACCTCTAATTTTATATTTCCAATAACCAATAGAACTATCAGAATCTAAATCTTTAATAAATATATTTCTTGACCATCCCATTTCTTTAATTGCAATTCTCTTCAAATCCATTACATAAAATGCAATTAAAATTTGAAATACAACACTACGCCATGTAAGTTCATCATGAATACCTGTGTTTAGTTGTTTACGAATTGGACCTTCATCAATAACATATGAACGTGTAGACCAGTTAATAATATTTTGATTAGGGGCTTCAGTTAATGCAACAACGCATTTGGATGATCTAGCTCTAATATCAATTTCAACTTTTGTGTTAGAAAGATCAAAAACAACAACCTTTTTATCATCAGAATATTCATATTTGTGTTGTTTTTCAATTTTATCAATAGCAGATTTGGAAGTATTAGTAGCCAAGTAGTCAGCCATTTTATCTTTGGAAAGTACAAGTCCATGAGTTTTATCAGCAGTAATCATTGCATTAATTGTATCTGAGAACATAGAATTTTTAAGAATTTGGTTTGAGTTTTCAAATTCAAAATTCTTATCAACATATGATTGTTTTAAAGCCTTGAGCTTTCCAAAATCTAATCCTGAATTTGCAGTAATATAATATGAATATAAGAAAGGGAAATGTGGACATATCTTCTTCTTTAAAATTTCTTCTCTTATATACTGATAAAACATTATTTCTCTCCAAACATCTGAAAATTTCTTCTTAATTGCAGAATGATTTAATCTGTTAGCAAGTTCATCATAAATATTCATTCCATAAATTCTAACATTTGCACCAACTGAATCTTTTGCACACATTAAAAAGTTAGCAGTTTTATAAAGTCTAACAGGATAACAAGATCTAAACATAACAAAATTATCAGGAAGTGTTCTATAAGGGTTATTTGTTAAACGTGAAAAATGATATGGGTTAATTTCTAACATTTTCATGTATGATAACAAATTAATAATTTCTGGTTTGCCCTTGGTAGCATCAGAAAAACCAATATGTTCACCGTCACCTTTCTTAACTAGTATAGATCTAATATATGAATAAAGAATTTGTCTTTCACCAAGTGTTGTCATTCTATTATGTGTAACATGAGTAGGTGGAAGAATATCCTCGAATATTTCACCTGTTGAAGTAAGTGCACCATCAGCACCTTGAATAGAAATATTATATTTTTTAACAATTGGAACATTATGTTCATTAAAATTCCATGGAACCATATAAGTAGTTGCAATTGGTGAAGTAAATGGATTTGGCATTGGAACTGTTGTTGATGGATATACTGGTGCTCCTGCAGGTTTAGAATCTTTTTTACCTAAAATAGTATCCATTACTTTCATTTCAACAATAGGTTTTGGTGGTTCTTCTGGTTTAATCATTCTTTCTTTCATTTGTTCTTGTTGTTCTCTATCCCTAAAATAAACAGTTTTAGCTTTCTTTTCATCATTTGTAATTCCAGGATCATTTATTAAACCTTGAAATTTTGGTATAATACGTGCACCTCCTTTCATTTTTTCTAAATTATTTTTCAAAAAAAAAAATTAGAAGCTTGGGGGTTGGCAATATCAATATATTCGGATGAGGTAGTTGCCCCACCCATTTGACCCATTGAACTCATTCTCAAGTCAGCAGAAGTTTTGGCTAATCCACCCATTGAACTCATTGCACTCATTCCACCTACTGGGGGCATGATTCCTAATTTAACGAGTTGATCATTTGAAATTTGTCCATTTTCAAATCCATTCATTTGTCCCATTGGAGCCATGGGCATATTCATTCCCATTTGATTCATACCCATTTGATTCATACCCATTTGATTCATTCCCATAGGCATATTCATTCCCATTTGGCCCATAGACATCTGATTCATTTGTTCTATTCCACCCATAGGATAACTTGTTCCAGTAGAAGCATAAGCTTGATTATTTTCAGATTCTAATGAAGAAAGTGAATCAGGTAATTCACTTCCAGTGTCTCTAGAGTTTGATTTTAAAAACATAGAGTCAGAGTTAAGATAACGAACTCCTTTAATAACTCTAGAATTACTAGATTTTTTCCCACCATTTTGTATATTTAAAAAACTGGTATTCATTATAATATTAGAAAGTATAATATTTTTACTGTTATTTTGTATATTACCAATTATTTCCTTAATATTTTCTTTACAAGATGAGTCTGTAACCATTGTTTCTAAATCATTTAAAAACATTAATAAATCATATGTATTATTAAGCTCTTTTTTATTATCTGATAGTCCATCATTTTCTGCAAATTTAGGAATATAAGATTCAGAAAAGAAACCAAGTTTAACTTCATAACCCTCATCTGACATTTTTATTTGATTTTTTCCAACTGAATATACATTTGTTTTTGGTTTTTTATTATAAAGTAGTACAGTATCACATGTTAAATTGTTTTTTCTAAATCCAGGATAAGCCTGTTGTGATAATGCAAGTACATGACCAACTTGAAAAATTATAGATTTAATTTGTTCCCATGTTAGTTCGGAAGCAATTTCAGAAAGTAGATCAGTTTTAAAAAAGTGTTCTGAAACAGTAACATTAATAATTTTATTTTTTTTGTCTTGAATATCTTTAAAATCAGCATAAATTTCAGGATAGTTATCAATAAAATCCATTAGCAAATCTAGTCCAACATCTAAATTCATAATATTAAGTAATATTCCTTTAGTTTTTTGTGTAACAACTAAATCACTTAAAAGCCAAGTAACTAATGAATTAGTATTTTCAGATGATTTTAAATTTGATTGTGCATCTATATCAGTAAGTAGTTGAAGTTGAATATTTGTAGAGTAAATGTCTGCTTGTCTTTTAAACATATAAATATTTTTCTTTCTCCATTGCCATTTAATGTTAGCATTAAATATACTATTAATAAGTTGTTTTTGTTTTAATTTATCAGGAATTAATTTAATATCTTCAATTGTAATATTCTTATAGTCTAGATTGTCTAATTCATAACATCTTGATGAATCGGATTTTGAATTATAATTATAATCAAATAGTATTCCCGCTAAAAAATCAATATCAAGATATTCTTCTGGATATGTTGGTGAAATCATATTGTTCTAATAATATAAAACAATATAATTTTTTTCTTTAACAAATTAATTTATTTATAAACTTGTAATACTCGAGCAGAAGGTTCTCCGTTTGTTTCTATCCAATTTGGTAACCAGTATCCAGGAATTACACCATTTGATGGTAGAGTTGTTTTATTAAATAGTTCATTAAATTTCTTTCTATAATAATAAGATTCTTTTGATTTACACATAGAGTACCAATTCATATCTCTCATTTCAAACTCCCTATCAGATACTTTTTCATTAATCCATTCTGTAATTAGTTCAAACCATGATTTTTCTTTAGATGAAACACCATCTGAAAATGCCTCTTTCTTTCTATATAGAACTTCTTTGGGTAAAAGATCTGGATAAAGTTTTGCAAATGCATCCCTAATTAACTGTTTTTCCATTCGGGTTTTAGTGGGAATTTTTAGTTCGGAATCTATTTGCATATAGTAATCAACAAAGTCTTGATCTAAAAATGGGAGTCGTGCTTCTAATCCATGTGAACTAATACATCGGTCAACTCTTAGTCCATCAAATCTATGAATTTGTTTGACTAGCTTAACAGATTCCTCTTGAGCAGCTTGAGAATTTGGTGCCAAATAAAAATATAAATAACCCATTTCTACTTCATCTGCCCCATCCCCATTTAAAATTACTTTGATATCTGTATTTGAACTAATATATCTACCAAGAAGAAGTTGACCAACAGATGCTCTTATAGTTGTAATATCCCAAGTTTCTGTTACTTGAATCACTTGATCAATTGCATTCAAACCCTCTTGTGCAGTAAAAAATACTTCAGTATGGACTGTTTTAAGATGTTCTGAAACTTTCTTTGCATATTCCAAATCTGTTCCTTTAGACATTCCAATTGAAAATGTTTTTAGCCCTGTGCAACCAAGTAACTTAGATGCAATTGCACAAACTAAAGAGGAATCTAATCCTCCTGAAAGAAGCGCACCAATAGGTCTATCAGAGTCAAGTCTAACTTTAACTGCATTAATTAACCTAGAAGTAATTTCCCAATCCATAGATTTGGTTAAACTAGTATTTATTTTATAGTCATATTGATAATACTGTTTAAATTTTTGTGAATGTTCAGTAATTTCTAAAATATTACCAGGTGGAAAAACTTTGCCCTCATCTACAGACCCATCTATTACTCCTGATAGTGTTGATGCAAAAAAAAGATTAGATCCAGCCCTATCAAAAGAATAAAATAAAGGTCTAACACCAATTGGATCTCTACATAAGTAAGTTTTATAATGTCCATCAGAGATTTCAGTTAAAGCAAAAGCAAATTCACCCCTCAACTCCTTAGCTACATGTTCAATAGATTTTAATTTAAAATATAGATGTGCAATTATTTCACAATCAGAATCAGATTTTAAATCGTGGGTTAAATCATATTTTTCAGCAAGTTCTTTATAATTATAAATTTCTCCATTGGATTGAAGTAAATACATTTTATTGGATTGATAGAAAATAAAAGGTTGGTCGCCCAATGGTGTTAAATCATGAATTGCTAATCGGTGAAATCCATATACAACTTTACCAATATGTGTGATAGTTGATTTATCAGGTCCTCTTGGTTTAATTGACTCAAAAAGTTTGTACCATGATTTGATCTGTTCTTTAGTAATATTCCTAGATGAAATAACTCCCCAAATTCCGCACATTGTTTTATAGTAATAATAATTATCAAATGTTTAAATAAAAAAATTTAATTAATAAATACATTTAATTTATTTGTAACCCAATCAATCTGTACAATAATATTTTTACTCATAGTAATTCTATTAGGTGAAACAACTTCAAGACATGTGATAAAATGTTTTAAACTTTTACTTGTAATAAAAGGTATCTTATAGTTTAAAGCGATTCGTGTGAATACTTTCTTCCAATAATCTAATATATATACTTTGGATACTGGTACCTCACACTTTGTCTCATTAATCCATTCAATTTCAGGAACTGAATTTGCATATACTTGATATATTTGTTTATAGTTTTCAACAAGTTCAATTAATCCAGGAATTATTTGCGAGTCAAAATTTTTGATTCCAGGAATTAAAATATCTCTCAGTCTTCCACGTTCACACCATCCAGGTGTTGAATCATATGTATAGGGAATTGAACAATTTTGTGCAAATCTAATAATTTGATCTTTAGGTACATTAAGTAATGGTCTTGCCACAAGTACATTTTTTTCACGGCTTAATAGCTCCATTCCAAATAAATTTCCATAATTTTTCTTCTTTTTAATATTTGAAAAAATATTTTCAATTGAATCATCCTGATTATGCCCAAGTATTACAGGGGTTTGATCCGATGAGGAAATTGCTGAATAACAATCAAATCTAATTTCTCGTGTAATTGTTTCATAAAATTCTCTATCTAAATCTCTAGTTCTTTTAATTTCATTAATAACTCGTACATAATGGGGTATTCCAAGTGTTTCACATACTGATCCAACCATATTAATCTCAAGTTCTTGTTCAGGTCTATTTGCATAATTAATAGAAATTGCTTTAAGATTTGCATCTGGATAAGAAAGTTTAGCTAAGACAAGACAGACCATAGAATCAACCCCTCCAGAAACTGATATAATCATGTCACCAGAAGATCCTGCAGAGCAGGCCTTTTCTGAAGGTCCTAGTTTAATATTAGATTTAAATGTTTGAATAAGATTAGATATAGTATTAGGATTAAATTTAAATATACGTGGAGATTCTGGATCTAGAATAGAATCCCATAATTTACCAGAGTCACAAGTAAATGTTAGATCTTGTTTATTATAGCAAGATGCAATAGCTTTAATAGTAGCTTGATAAAATCGTCTATACATTGGTTGTGTTGGATTTAATTGTCTCCAACTAGTAACTAAATCTAAACATTTATTAAGGTGTTCAAGTTCAAAAGTGTGTCTCCATGGGAGTAAAGCAAAACATCTAGATTCAGGGTCTAAACTATCAAGTCTAGATAAAATTCCAGAAGTTGTTAGAATTTCACGAGCAATTAAATCATAAGGTTTGATCAAGTTTTTATCAGCTCTGTACACATGTCTAGAAATTTGGTCGAATAAAATTATTCTCGCAAGATTAATTTTATCATTACCACAACAAAGTTCATCAATAGGTTTGATAGCTAAAGCTTCCATATAGGTTTGATACTTGGATTTAATTAATTGGTCTACTTGATCAGTGCAACCAAACCATTTATCTCGCATAAATCCAAACCAAAAATCTAATAGTTCTAATTCAATATTTGTATCCATTTGTAATTTAAAATAAGTTAATAATAGTAATTAAAAAATAAATAAATCAATTTTTTTTAATTAATTTGTAAGCTTAAGTTTTTAATTTTTTGAACGGCTTGAATTGTATAATCAAGTTCATTAGTTAATTTTTGCTTATCCTTAACATATTGTTCATCTTCTTCCAAGTTTATAAATTCATCTAACTTGTATTTTATATCACTTGTAAAAAATTGAATATCATGTTTACAAATGACTATAGTATCTAAGACAATTCTATCAAATAGTTCATCAATATTAGTATTATAATCTTTACTATTATTAGAATTTATATATGCAAAAAAATGTTTTTTAAATATTTTAAAACATTCAACTTTATCATATTCAAAGTATTTAATTATATTTTGATTATATTCATTTAAAACTAATTTTAATACTGCATTTATTAATTTGCTAAATCTTTTAATTTGTAATTCATTTTTAAAAAATATATTTGTAACGTTTGGATTATTATAATTTAATAATTTTGTGCTAAAACTATTATTATAACATATTTTATATAATTCAACATAATTTGAAAATATTTCTTCAAATGTCCAATTATTTGCATCAAATGCATCTCCAATTTTAAAATTAAATTCAGTATAACATATTTTATTGGGAAGTTGTAATAACATTTGTTGTACTCTATATGAAAGTTCATCCATCATATGATCATTATCAATAAGTTCATATAATGGAATACCATATTCATCTAATTCAAGTTTAAAATTTTCAATTTTACTATTTAAATTTGTGATAGTTTGTGGGATCCAATTATTTTTAATAAATTTATTATATAAATTATCTAAATTACTAATTAAATTCCCAATACCAATATTTTTATTAATTAGTTCAACAGATATTTTAGAAAAATCTTCAGGAATATCATTAATAATATTTGTTAAAAACCAATTATTAGAAAATTTATCATTTTCTTCTAAAGTTGTACTATCAACATGAGATCTATTAATAACAGCAACACATCCTGCAAATTCATTTTGATTAAATTCATCTGTATCATTAATAATTCTTTTAATTAATAAATCATAAATATTTTCTTGACCAACCCTATCTGCCATTGTTAATGCAATTATTGTATTTGCTTCCTTATTATATTTTTTTATTAATGCAATTGGTAAATAACTTGTAATTCTTGGTGTTGTAGAAGGTACAACACACAAAATAATAGTATTTGGTTGTTGTAAATAATATTCTGCCAACTGAGTTGTCCTTTGAGCCATTTCAGTTGGATATGCGCGAATACCAGGTAAATCATAAAATTCAAAATTAGGAAGATCAATATCATGAATTTCAATATGAATTTCATCACTTGAAATATTATCATTTTCTAATTCATTCATTATATTTTGAATTTTTAACATAATTTGATTTTTATCTGTAATAACTTCTGTTTTATTTTTACATGTAATTTTATATAAAATATTATCGGGATTTGTTACATTTCTTAATATCAAATGAATTGGTTGACGTGTACAAATATTAGAATTTCTTGGAAAAATAGGACATTTTATTATATTTTCTAATAAAGAAGATTTACCACCTGATTCAGCACCAATAACAATTACTTTTGGAATTGTTAATTTTGAATAAACTATTTCTGGATTTTCATCTTGAAATAAATCATTTAAAATTTTTATAAACTTTCCAAAATAAGAACTAATCGATTTAATAGTAATTGACTCGCCAGACCAAAATTTAGATTCAACAATTTTATTCTTTCTTCCCCACATTTTTATTATTTATAATTTAATTTATTCAATTTATTTATTTCAACAATTAAATAAATCAATTTTTTATTAAGATTTATTGATTTTATTGATAATTTTAAGTATCCATGGAATTTCTTTTTTGTATGCCTCTCCATGAGTTTCTAAACACATTGGAATTTTAAATCTATTGGCTTGTCTTACAAATTCAGCTAACCCAGACAGTCCAATATGTCCTTTTCCAATTCTTTCATGTCTATCTACATGTGAATCATAAGGAGTTTTAGAATCATTAAAATGTATTAAAGCAAGATGTTCTAAGCCAATCATTTTGTCAAATAAAATAAAAAAATATCTAACTTTTTTCTTGTTTCCAATATCAAATCCTGCAGAAAATATATGACAAGTATCAACACAAAGCTTGAAAATTTTTTTATCTTCTTTAGTAAATCTATGATAAAAATTGGCAAGTTCATCAAGTCCATTATCTTCAGTAACAAAAAGTTCAGTACCTTGTCCAGCTGCTGTTTCTAAAATTAGTTTGGTATTTAACTTATTTTTTCTAATAAAATCTAAAATATGTTTGACAGCTAAATACATATTTAAAGTTGCATCATTTACATCTAAACTTAAACTTTTACCTACATGTATTACACAACCAATAGCTCCAATTTCATGAGCAATTGAAAGTTCAAGTTCAATTCTTTTTATTTCGTTAGATTCTTCATTAAATTCTTTAGCAAAATTTAAAACATAAGGACAATGAACAACAATTGATGTTTGATTATTTTCACAATAAGATTTAACTTGAGGACCAATTTGTTTGTATTTGTTAAGAGATTCTTTTCCAGCCTTACCCATTGGATTTGTTACAAAAATTTGCATAAAATTACCTCCATATAAATTAACTTCATCAACAGATTTAAATAGATTAGCACTTGGTAAATGACATCCTATTAAATGATTTGATTGCATTAGCTAATATTATATATTAAAATAATTTTAAATATAAAATTATTGTAAAATTTAGTTATTTAAATATAAAATTAGAATTAATTAATAATAACAGTATGTTGCTAATTGATAAATATCAAATAAATACAAAAGATGGAATAAAATTCCATAAAGATATATATAACAAGTTGTTAAATTACACGTCGATATATGATGAAATTGTTGAAGAGAAAGAATTTGTTAATTCAAATCCAACTTTTAAGGAATGGGTTCATGGGTACAAACCATTTAAAAAGCAGTTAATCAAGACAAAAGTATCAAATTTTAAAAAATTACCTAATATTTTAATTCATGGACATACTGGATCTGGAAAGAAAACTTTGGTCAAGTTACTTCTTAAAGAGATTTACGGTGATCAAGTTGAAAATTTAAAACAAGAAACTTATACTATTTCGGGATATGGAAATTCAGATACAGAGGTTACAGTTACACAATCAAATTATCATATGATAATTGAACCAAATAATTCAGGAATAGATAAATATATTATTCAAGAGATAGTAAAAGAATATGCAAAACAAAATGTAATGCAAATATTTGATAATCCAATTCCATATAAAGTAATATTTATAAATAATGTTGATAATTTACCATATAATGCACAGACATCTTTAAGATGTACAATGGAACGGTATTATAACACATGTAAATTTATATTATGTGGATATCAAATATCAAAAATAATTAAACCATTAAGATCTCGATGCTTAAATATTAGACTACCAAGACCATCTGAACCAGAACTATTTGATTATTTAATGGAAATATCAGTCAAAGAGAAAATAAATATAACACCATCAACAATAAATTATTTGATATCTAAGTCAGAATCGAATGTTAAAAACTGTTTATGGTGGTTAGATTATTATAAAGCCAAGTTATATAATTTTGATATAGCATGGAAGAGTTATTTAAAACCAATAGTAGATTTTATACATCAAACATATGTATCAAAAAGATCTGCAAATCTTAGTGTAATAATGGAGATAAGAAATATTTTAAATAATATTTTAATAACAAATATTACAGGTTCAGAAATAATGGTTGAACTACTAAATCAAATAGTTCTGACTCATCCTGAATATCCAAATGAGTTATTTACAAAAATATTTGAGGCATTTTCAACTTATGAAATAAGATTATCAAAAGGTAAAAGATCAATTATACATTTGGAAGCATTAATAATGAAATTGTGTTGGATATGTTGGGTTACAACTAGGTGCAGTCCATTATAACTTGATATAACTTGATATTTCTTGATACTTTTATATATAAAAATTGATTTTTTAAACTCTTATAATATATTATAATTAAGTTACTATAATGACACTAATTTACCCTACTCTATTATTTAGTGCTAACAATACTGATTCTTTTTCTTGGTTTGACATTAAAACCAGAAAAAATTTCTCTCACAATAAAAGAAGAAAAAAAACTCCTATTAATTCTACCTATAATGACACTTTTAAAATTTTACTTGATCTTAATTCAAAACAAAAAATCAT
>JACCEB010866141.1_pt1 | contig 19878 bp, 17 predicted proteins | sample 7454761 | NCBI WGS metagenome assembly JACCEB01 (sample SAMN15323454, study PRJNA562643) | freshwater metagenome | isolation source: river surface water | place: USA:Blue River Watershed | collected 2017-08-18 | reverse complement strand
ACTGCGGTTTCAACAGTCATGTGTAAGCAGCCAACTATCTTAGCACCAGAAAGAGGTTTTAACGCGCCAAATTCAGCGCGCAAAGCCATCAATCCCGGCATTTCGTTTTCCGCAAGAGTAATTTCTTTACGCCCCAATTCAGCCAAAGAAATATCCTTTACGCGAAAGTCATTTGTCATTTTAAGAAATTATAAGATTTTTAAGGGATAAAGAAGTAACCAAAAGAAGGGAATTATCATCGCATAGCCGAAGCTAGATTTTCTGCCATTGTTAGAAACATTGCAAAGCAACAACATTGTAAATATTGCCATAACTGCAAAAAAATAAAAGAAAAACACCTCGCCATCAAAACAAACGGAAGCAATCAGCATAAGTTTTGCGTAATCAAAAGATTGTTTCTGACTAACAAAAAATCCTTCCGATTTTTTATAAAAAATATGATAAAAAATAACCGCAAAAATTACGCCAATAGCCACCGAAAAAGTAACATTGAAAATTCCGCCATCTCGCAAAACTCGATTCGCCAGACCAATCATTAAAATAAAGTTCAGAATCTCGCGCGGAAATATTTTATGAGTATAATCAGTCACCAAAAGAATCACCAAACCTACGGAAATAAGAGAGTAAATTATAAAATTTTCACTAAAGGAAAAATTTAAATAACATAAAACAAAAACAATTGTGGTCATCGCCTCAATAAAAAGATGAGTGCGAGGAATTTTGGCATTACATTTTTTGCATCTTCCAAGTGTAAAAAGCCAATTAAGCAAAGGTAGTAATTCTCTAGTTCTGATCACAGATCCACATTCTGGACAGCGCGATTTTGGACCAAAATATCTACCAAAACACGATTCACCCAAGGGAAGTCGATAAGCGAATAAAGTTGCATAAGAGCCAAAAATTGCCCCAAAAATTGCAGACAAAATAACTCCGAATAATTGTTCCATGATTTAATGATTTTAATGAGACTGAATTCTTTCAGCCAAATGAGTTATTTATTTTTCTGTAAAAACATAATCACATCAGCGCGATCTTGAGGTTTTTTTAAGCCAGCAAAGGCCATTTTAGTACCAGGAACAAATTCTTTTGGCTTGGTAATAAACTGATTTATTGACTCAATATCCCAAGAGCCGCCTTTTGCTTTCATGGCATCCGAATAAGAAAAAGCAGTTGAAGCCTTAGCGCGACCAATAACAGCGTAAAGATTTGGCCCAACTTTTGCAGATTCTCCTTTTCCAATTGAGTGACAGGAGGCGCATTTTTTAAATATTTTCGCCCCACGATCAATATCAGCCAATTTCATTAAATCGGCCAAATTCACTGGCTTCTCTTCCTTTTTTGCGACCGGCTTTCCATCGGAAGAAAGTTCAATTTCAAAACCTCTCTTTAAAGCAATTTTTGGCTGATAAATCAGATGAGTAAAAACAGTTACAAAGCCAGCAATGGAAAGGGATAAAGCCAGTGCTTTACCAAAATTTTTAACACAATCAGAACGCAATTGATCGCAAATAATTTTTTTAATCTTTTTCATTTTTAAAGAATTAGTCGAATAATGTTGAAACAGAATGCTCTTGAGAAATGTTGCGGATCGCTTCCCCTAAAAGAGCCGCGATATTGATGATTTTTATATTTTTAGTTGAAAGTGTTGATTCGCTTGGCTCGATTGAATTGGTAATAACTAAATTTTTTAGCCTTGAATTAGAGATTCTTTCCGAAGCCTTTCCAGATAAAACGCCATGGGTTATGTAAGCGGAAACAGAAATTGCCCCTTTTTGCAAAATTGCATCGGCAGCATTACACAAAGTGCCACCAGAATCAACCATATCATCAACAATGATGCAGTTTTTCCCCTCAACATCGCCAATAATATTCATAACTTCACTAATTCCAGCTTTTGGCCTACGCTTATCAACAATCGCTAGATCGGCGCCTATTTTGCTAGCGATGGCTCTTGCTCTCACTAATCCACCAACATCCGGCGAAACAACAGTTAATTTATCCAAATTAAAACTCTCCTTAATGTTACGCACAAAAACTGGCGCCGCGTAAAGATTATCAACAGGAATATCAAAAAAACCCTGAATTTGACCAGCGTGCAAATCAACAGTAAGAACGCGATCTGCACCAGCAGAAGTTATTAAATTAGCCACTAATTTTGCTGAAATTGGAGTTCTTGGTGCGGCTTTTCGATCTTGCCTAGCATATCCAAAATATGGAATTACAGCGGTAATTCTTTTAGCTGAGGCACGACGCAATGCATCAATCGCGATCAACAACTCCATTATGTTGTCGTTAGCTGGGAAAGAAGTTGATTGAATCACAAAAATATCTTCGCCGCGCACATTTTCTTTAATTTCCACAAAAACTTCCATGTCTGCAAACCTTTTAACTTCAGCATCGATAAGATTTAAACCTAGATATTTTGAAATTTCATTCGCCAAAGTTTTATTGCTGTTACAAGCCAGTAGTTTCATGATTTTTGATTTGAATTTTACGAGCGGGAAAGGGAAAGTTTGAAAAATGCGCGCAAATCTTTTGCGAAAGCAACCCAAATATCAACTTTTTTTTCTTAACAAAATGGGTGAAATTGAAATTTACAGTCTAGTTGAGATTTTGCACATCGTAGCCGTTATTTCATGGATGGCAGGCCTTCTTTATTTACCAAGAATATTCGTTTATCACTCACAAGTTTTGCCAAATTCTGAAAGCGATAAAATTTTCCAAATCATGGAAAAAAAGTTACTTCGCTTCATTATGAATCCAGCAATGATAATTGTAATTTGCTGCGGGCTTTACATGGCGAATGAAATTGGCTTTGACCAAGCTTGGTTACATGCCAAAATTACAATCGTCGCAATTTTGGCAATATTTCATCATTTTCTTGGTAAATGGCGCAAAGATTTTGCAAAAGGTCAAAATAAAAAAAGTCAAAAATTTTATCGAATGATCAATGAAATACCAACAATTGGCATGATTTTAATTGTTACTCTCGTTGTATTGAAGCCATTCTAAAAATGAAAAATCTTGTCAAAATTGATGAAAGGGAATTTGGGGTAATTTTTGATTTGCGTTACGCCTCAGAAAAAAATGTTTGCGGCCATAAATTATACTCAGAACCATTTTTTTACCTTCACGAAGCCGCAATTGAGCCCTTAAAAAAAGTTATAAAATCAGCCGCAGAAATTGGTTTAAAATTAAAAATATTTGATGGTTTTCGTCCAATCGAAGTCCAAAAATACATGTTCAATAGATTTCCTGGAGATTTCGTTTCAAACCCAGAAAATGGTGTAATTCCTCATTGTCGAGGAGTTGCAATTGACTTAACTCTTTGCAATTTTAATGGAATTGAGCTTGATATGGGTTCAGATTTCGATGAATTTTCCGAAATTGCTTTTCACAATTGCCATAAGATTTCCAAAGAAGCTCAGTTAAATAGACTTATTTTGCTTGGATTGATGAGCGCAGCCGGATGGGATTTTTACTCAAAAGAGTGGTGGCATTATCAACTTTTTAAACCTCGAGAATATGAGGTAATCAAAGCAGATTCAAATCTCTTGGCAGCTAATTTAAATAAAAATTTTTAGGATATTTCCACAATCTCAATTGCATTATTTTGGCGATATTTTTGCGGAATTAAACTTTCAGAAGTTGCACTGAAAAAAGCTTGAACGCCACTCTCAACTATTTCATCGAAAAGATCAGATTTTCTTTTTTCATCTAAATGAGAAAACACTTCATCAAAAATCAAAATAGTTGGCTGATTTTTATAATTAGCCGAAATTTTCGCTCGAGCCAAAGTTATTCCAATCATTATCGCTTTTTGCTCACCAGTTGAACAAAAAATTGCTGACATATTTTTTTGCGGAAAAATCGCCTCAAAATCACTGCGATGAACGCCAAAAATCGTTTTAAAGCTCGCGAGATCAATTGCCCGATTTTGCTGCAATTTCAACTTAAATTCACACTCAATTTCTAAAGAGCTTTTTTGCGACACAAAATTCTCCAAATCGCCAATTACACACAACTTTGTTTGTGGAAAATTTGATGAAAAAGATGCGATCGCTTTATTGAAAAAATCAACCGCTTCAATTCTTGCAAAAGCAATGGCAACACCAAGCTCAACAATTTTTTCTTCAACAATATTAAGCCAATTTTCACCAGATTTTCCAACGCCATATTTTTGCAAAATCAACAATCTTTCTTTGAGTAATTTTTGATAATCATTAATGCGACCCAAATGAGACGAATCAAGATCAGAAACAATTTTATCAAGATAATCGCGACGCTGACTTTTACCCAAAATAAAAAGCTGTTCAAGTTGGGGAGTTAAAGAAACGAAATTAATTAAATAACTCCTGAATTCCGCTTGACGCTTATAGCTCAAGACTTCTTCGTTTATCTCAATAAGCTTCTTTTTTTGATTTACTGAAAATGAAATGCCGATTTTTTCAATAAATTCATGATTATGAATTTCGGAAAAAATGGTAAATTGATCTGCTTTTTGTTGACTGAATTGATTGCAATATAACATCTCTTCAAATTCAGCATTTCGCAATGAATTATTGCGACCAATGACGGTTATAGCCTCTAAAATATTGGTTTTTCCAACCCCATTATCACCAATAAAAACGGTTAATTCTTTCGCAAATTGCAGTTTTTTTAGCAAAAAATTACGAAAATTGCTTAAAACAATTTTAGTAATTTTGGCCATATTAAACTCTAACTGGCATAATCACAAAAACCGAAGAAAGATCTTTTGCTTCAATAATTGCAGGCGAAGAACCATCCTTAAATCTCATCATTAACTCATCTTTTTCAACTTGGCCTATTATATCCAAAAGATAGCGAGAATTAAATCCAGTTTCTATTCTCTCTCCAGAATAGTTTACATCCAGCTCTTCGTAAGCAAAAGAACCATCATTTGTGCTGACCTGCATATTTATTTTACCATTTTCAACAATCATTTTTAACGATCTATGCTTGTCGTTAGCAACGGTCGAAATTCTATCAACGCAATCAAAAAAAGCTTTTTTATTAATAACTGCAATTTGCTGATTATTTTTTGGCAGAACTTTTTCATAATCTGGGAACTCGCCATCAATCAACTTCGAAACTATTGTTGCATTACCGGCAATAATTTTAATTTTCACGCGAGAAACCGCTAATTTAATCGCTTTAACGCCATCTATTATTCTCCTAACTTCATTTACAGATTTTTTTGGCAAAATAACTCCAAATGGAGTTTCTAATTGAATTGGAAGAAAAGAAAGGGCAAGACGATGGCCATCAGTTGCCACAGTTCTCAACTCAAAATCAACATCACGCTTCATCGCCTGCAAAAAAAGACCATTTAGGTAATAACGAGTCTCATCATTTGAAATGGCAAACCTAGTTTTATCGATCATTTTTGCCAAAACTTCTCCATCAAACTCAACCTCTGCGCCCAACTCACCTTCTGATAAAGAAGGAAATTCTGAAGATTCAATGCAAGGCAAATTATATTTCGACTTACCTGACTTTATCTGCAAAATCGATTCACTTTCTTGTGTTATCATAATTTTTGCGAGATCTGGAATCTTTCTCACGATATCAAAAAACATTTGAGCCGGAACTGTAGTTGTTCCGCCGCTTTTCATATCACAATCAAACGAAGATGTAACCAAAATATCCATATCAGTTGCAGACAGCAAAACTTTATCATTCGCCGCTTCAATTTTAATATTTTGCAAAACTGGGATAGTATTTTTCTTTTCAACAGCACCATTAACACTAGAAATCGCTTTCAATAAAGCGATTTTAGTAACTTCAAATTGCATCATAAAAAAATTATTTTCTGTTTTTAAGGGTTTTAAATTGTTTCAAAACTTACAAAATTATGACCTTAATTTTCAACCGCGAAATCAATAAACAAGATCACTTAAAGCATAAAAAAGACCAAAAGCAGCAAGCTAAGAATTCGAAGGCGAATCACTAACACTTGGAATGAAGCTAGATGCCGCACTGGAAATGTGAGATTGGTTACTCAGCAATTTTTCTGGCCTAATTTCTTTACCAGAAAGCAAATCTTTTATTTCGTCTCCCGACAATGTTTCATATTCAAGCAAAGCTTTCGCCAAAGTTTCTAAATCATCTCTTTTTTCAGTTAAAAGCTTTTTAGCCTTATTCAAAGCCTCATCAACTATCTTCTTCACTTCGTCATCAATAATTTTACCAGTTTCTTCTGAATATGTTTTTTGAGCTGCATAAAATTTTCCACCATCCTCATCAGAATAATCAATAGTTCCAACCTTATCACTCAAGCCCCAGCGAGTTACCATATTGCGAGCCATATTGGTTGCTTGCGAAATATCAGAAGAAGCGCCAGTGGTAACCTTATCATAACCAAAAATTAACTCTTCAGCCGCGCGACCGCCCATAGCAACAACCAAATCATCCAATAATTTTGCCCTAGTGACAGAAAAGCGATCATTTTCTGGTAAACGCATAACCAAACCCAAAGCTCTGCCTCTTGGAATAATTGTCGCTTTATGAATCGGATCTGAATTTGGACAATTCAAGGCAGTAATTGCGTGACCAGATTCATGATAAGCGGTTAATTCTTTTTCCGATTTTTGCATGATCATCGATTTTCTTTCCGCTCCCATCATGATTTTATCTTTCGCCTCATCAAGATTGCGCATTGTAACCATTTTTTGATTATTTCTCGCCGCCATTAAAGCTCCTTCATTTATCAAATTAGCTAAATCAGCACCAGCAAAACCGGGCGTTCCACGAGCAATAGTTTTAACATCGATATCAGATGCCGCAGCAATTTTCTTAATGTGAACATTAAGAATTTGCTCGCGACCATTAATATCAGGATTTGGCACAGTAATTTGTCGATCAAATCTTCCTGGGCGCAATAATGCACGGTCCAAAACATCTGGTCGATTTGTTGCTGCAATAATCACAACACCTTCATTGTCAGAAAAACCATCCATCTCAACAAGAAGCTGGTTCAGAGTTTGTTCACGCTCATCATTTCCACCACCAACTCCAGAACCTCTGTGACGACCAACCGCATCAATTTCATCTATAAAAACAATACATGGAGCTGATTTTTTTGCCTGCTCAAACATATCGCGAACGCGAGACGCGCCAACGCCTACAAACATTTCAACAAAATCAGAACCGGAAATTGAAAAGAATGGTACACCAGCTTCACCAGCAATTGCACGAGCCAAAAGGGTTTTACCTGTACCGGGAGAACCAATTAAAAGACAGCCGCGCGGAATTTTTGCACCAACATCAATGTATTTTTTTGGACTTTTTAAAAAATCTACGATCTCGCTTAACTCTTGCTTAGCCTCATCAATTCCAGCAACATCAACAAAAGTAACCTTATTTTTATTTTCTTGTAAAAGCTTGGCTCTCGACCTACCAAAGCCAAATGCTCCTCCTTTCGAACCTCCACCAGAAGCGCTTTTGGTGAAAAAAATCCACAAAGCAATCATCAAAATAATTGGCAACCAACCTAAAATTCCGCCAATCACTTTTTCCGACTTACTAACCAATGGAATTGCATTAATTTCAACGCCTTTAGCCTTTAAATCTTCGACTAATTTTGGATATTCCGGCAAGTAAGTATAAAACTGCTTTTCATCACTTGTTTTTGCAACCAAATCGCTGCCCTTTATTTCAACGCTTTTAATTTCACCGGCATCAATTTTTTTATTAAATTCACTAAAGGAAATTTTATTTGCACCAACGCCATCAGGCCCTCCAATTACTTGGGAAACTGTAAAAATTATCGCAAAAATTATTAACCAAGTAAGAAAGTTTTTTCCGTTATTTTTCATTTAAAGGGGGAGTTTGTAACTTTGAATTTTTTAGATATGTTGCGGTCGGCGAAGTTAGGAATTAGGTAAGAAATTTCAATGCCGTTTCTTTTTTTTCCGGCCTTTATTTTAAAATTACTTCAATTTTGCGTCTTGAATCAAATCTTCAGCTTGCGCCAAATCAGCCTTTGCATCTTTTGACAATTTTTCTTTCGCAATTTTAGCGTATTTTTGACATCTTTCTTTGTCACCAATTAATAAATTATAACGCGCCAAAGCCAATAAAGACTTTGGTTCGTTGCCAATTTTATCATAAACATTAGCTAGTTGCTTAAACAAAAAACTATTATCTTCTTCAAAAATCATAGCCTCTTCCAACCTATTCAAAGCAAGCTTTAACAAGGCTTTATCACTTTTCACTAAAGATAAAATTGCCGAAGAAAATGAAATTTTTGCCTGAGAAGAATATTTAGCGTCCAAAATTTTTATCGCTTTATCATAAAAAATAGCAGATTCAGCAATCGCGCCCGATTCAAATAAAATCTGCCCTTTTAGCTCAAATAAAAACCCTAAATCTTCTGAATTTTTGCTTTTTTTGGAAATAATTTGATCAATCAAATCAAGACTTTCCGCCATTTTTCCTTTGCGAAAAAAAGCTATCGATTTTTTATAATTCGATAATTCATCATTTTGATTGCGATTTTTTTCCAAAACAATTTCAGCATCATCCATAAAGGCCTCAAGCTTCGCCAAAACAACATCCATTTGAGGCTGCAAAATTTGATTTATTTTTTTGTTAGAAAACTTTTTGCCTTTATTAAGAAATTTTATCGCCTCAATCCTTTTTTTACTAACTGGGTGCGACAATAAATATTCATCAATTTCACCTTGATAACCAATCATTTGACGCTCAAAAAACTCAAGCAATTTCAACAATCCGTCAGCTGGATAATTTATATCTTCAAGATATTTGATTGCATGATTATCAGCCGCTTCTTCTTGGTTTCTATTATATTTTGCATAAATTCGTTGCGCCGAATTAGAGCCACCAGCAATCAAGGCAACTCCGGCATCTGGAGCGCCAGCAGCAATTGCCCCAGCGCCCAAAAGATAACTTAAAATCATCGCTCCATTAGCTTGATCTAAACCTTCGCCCGAACGCGCTAAATGACCAGCAGAAATATGTCCAACCTCGTGCGCAATTACTCCTATCAAGGCGTCAGGGGTTTTATATTTTCTTATTAATCCGCTATTTATAAAAATATTTTGACCACCCGAAACAAAGGCGTTTATCTCATCATCGTCAATGATATAAATTTTAATATTATTAGCATCGAGATTTGCTGAATAAAAAATTGGTGCCGCAAGTTGTTGTAAAAATTTCTCACTTTGAGCATCGCGAATCGTTGAAATTCCCTGCGCCTTGGCCACAGAAAAATTTATCTCCCAACAAAAAAATAAGCTTAAAAAAAATAAAACTAGCTTTTTAATTGCGCTTTCAAAGCAAATCGATTTTTGCAAATAATTTTTGAAATTCAAAATTTGCAGCAAAGTCATTATCAAAAAATTATGATTTATCATCCAAACGAAAGTAGATTCAGCAAAATTATAAAACTTATCGCCTTTTGGATCAGTATTTTAGGCATGTCTTGGCTATTCATTCTAATTTTTCACGACAATATCAAAATTCCACAACAGCAAATCAGCCTAAAAATCGATATCAAAAATAATGTAAATATTTGTTCACCAGAAAATGAGAAAGCTTTTGACGAATCTTTTTTTGATTTTTAATGCCAGATCTTAATCAAATTAATATCGAAAATTTTTTAGAAAAAATAAAAGCCGAAGATGGCTTAGCTGCGAATACAATCTTGTCTTACGGCAAAGATTTAGAGCTTTTTAATCGCTTTTTATCAAAAAAAAATCTCTCAATTTTTGATGTAACAAGCGAAAATTTAAAAGAATATTTGCATCATTTACACATTGATAAACTGAGCAGCTCTTCGGTTTCTCGCAAAATTTCAACTCTAAAAAATTTTTACAAATTTCTTCAAAACGAAAATCTTGTTAGAGACTTACCAACAATTCATCTCGAAAACCCAAAACCCGAAAAAAAACTCCCTAAATTTTTAAGCGAAGAAGAAATTTTTAGAATGCTTGATCTTATCAATCGCGACAAATCTGAATTTGGTATAAAACTTTCTTGCATGCTTGAAATTCTTTACGCCTCAGGCCTTAGAGTTAGTGAATTGGTAAATATCGAAATGACGGCAATTCAAGAATATTTTGATGAATTTGGCCAAAAAACTCTGCGCAATTACTTAATCGTAAACGGCAAAGGCAATAAAGAAAGAATTGCCCCATTGAACAAATCGGCAATTAAAATTCTGACTGAATATCTAAAATTACGCAAAGAAACAGGCTTAGATAATTCAAAATGGCTTTTTGTTGGCAAATTTCATAGCAGTAAAAAAAATGGCAAAATAACAACTAAAAAACCGAATAAAAACGATACACATCTTACTCGCCAAAGGTTTCACAAGATGTTAAAAGAATTAGCAATAAAAGCTAATATCGATCCAAAAAGAGTTCATCCCCATGTAATTAGACACTCTTTTGCAACTCACCTTTTAAATAGCGGCATTGATTTAAGGGTTTTACAAGAATTACTTGGTCATAGCGACATCTCAACAACCGAAATTTACACTCACATTTTAGACTCAAAATTACGCGATTTAGTTTTAACACATCATCCACTTGCGAAGACTTAAATGAACATAAAAGAAATTATAGCTGGACATCGGCTTACAATAAAATTCTCACGCTCAAAATATGAGGAAATTTTAAAAAATTTATCTGAAGCTAATGAGGGAGAGGAAAGTAATTCTGACAATCAAAGCGCGAATCATTTTAACGCAAAGGATGATCTAAAAGAGCAAGCGAAAATGCTTAAAATATCATCGAAGAGCAAGAAAAAAAAGCAGCTTCAGAACTTGGCAAATTAACAAATGATGAACAAAAAAATAACAATTCAAATCAAGAACAAGAGATTCTTGAAGACATGATCAGAATAACTCTAAATGACGATGAATCTAAAAAACTTAAAGAATTATTAGAAAAAATTGAGGCTCAAAATATCAATTTAATAACTGAAAATATTTTAAAAAATCACAGCCCGCAAAATTCTTCAAAAAATCAACGCCAGAGATAATTCTAAGCTTGATTAAAAAAACTTTGTAAAAGCGAATTATTTATTTCCTTCACGGCAAAATCTTCACCTATTTCATGATCCCAAACCGCTGAAATAAAGCATAAATAATCAATTTGATGAGAAATAAATTGAGCGCAATTCTGGGAATTTATGCCACCAATTCCTGAAATCGGTACAGACAAATTAATCTTCGCCCAATCAATAATATCTAAGCTTGGATTGCCTCGAGATTTTTTAGTTTTACTTGGAAAAAAAGCGCCAAAAGAAATCAAATTTGCGCCATTTTTTTCAGCATTAATCGCTAATTCACGAGAATCATAACAACTCGCACCAATTAAAAATTCTCTTTCCCCAATTTGGCTACGAACCGCAGAAATATTAGCATCTTCAGCGCCCAAATGCACCCCATCAGCTTCACTATCAATCGCTATTTGATAAAAATCATTAATGATGAATTTACAATTATTGTTGCGACAAACTTTCTGCAATTCTTTCGCAATATTCATCACCTCAATTTCTGCCAAATTTTTTAAGCGTAATTGAAAAAATGGCACCAAACCAGTTTTCAAGGCGCGCTCCAAACGAACCGAGAATGATTTTAGCTCCACTTCTGGCGGAGAAATTAAATAAATTTTTGGCAAATTTAGCATTATTTAAATCTTTTTTTAACAAAAAGGCCCGTTACAAAAAATGTAACGAGCCTTAGAAAATATTGAAATAAAGACGATTATTTTTTGCGCCTAAAAAAGGCTGGAACATTTAAAATATCATCATCAGATTTTGGTGAATCGTCAAAAAAAGCATCATCTTCATCAAGAATTGTAGAACTAAAAAATTCGCGACGCTTTTTCTCATTATCAACCTCTTTTATCGAATGCTGTTGAGAAGAACTAACTTTTTTTGATTCAGGCTTTTTTAATTTTGGCTCAGATTCTGCATTATTTTTTAACTGCAAATCTTCAGAAAAATCCTCTTCTTCTCGCACTTTTGAATGATTCATGAAGCTAAATAAGCTAAATCCAGAACTTTCTTTTTTAGGAGCCGGTTTTTTTAGAGAAGGAATTTTTACGGATTTTTGCTTCATTTCTAAATCTTTCTTAAGCTCAACCGCAGAATCATGCTCTTCTTCATGAAGTTTTTCTTCCAAATCATCACCAAAAAAACTAACCTGAGTAAACTCTTCTTCAATTATTTCTAACTTTTCCAATGGCTTCTTTTCTAAACCATAATTCTCATTTTCTTCTTTAGAGAATGATTTTTTTGGCTGAAAGCTGTTATCGCTTATTTCCTCAACCTCATCTTCTTTAACTTTTGCTGAAACACCCGGATCAAAAAAACTTTTTTTTGCTGGCGCTTCATCAGATTTAACCTCATCTTTCGATGTTCCAAAACTTAACCTAAACCTACTAGGCTCATGTATTTCAACTGGCCTAGATTCTCTTCTAAACTCATCAGCATCAATTCCTGTGGCAACAACAGAAATTCTGATTTTTCCCTTCATATTTTCATTAAAAGCCGAACCAAAAATAATATTAGCATTTGGATCAACCTCTTTCTTAATTGCATTAACCGCCATATCAGCTTCGAATAGCGTCATATCAGGTCCGCCAGTCATATTTACCAAAACGCCTTTCGCACCTTTAATTGAAATGTCATCAAGAAGCGGATTTGAAACCGCAGCTTCGCAAGCAAGAATTGCCCTATTTTCTCCCGTTGCTTCGCCAGTTCCCATCATAGCCTTACCCATCTTAGTCATGATCGTTCTGATGTCGGCAAAATCCAAATTGACCAATCCCGGCATAGTTATTAAATCAGTAACGCCACGAACGCCAGCATGTAAAACATCATCAGCCATTTTAAAAGCCGATTCAAAAGTTGTTTGCTCGTTTGCAATTCTAAAAAGATTTTGATTAGGAATTACGATTAAAGTATCGACATATTTTTTTAATTCTTCGATTCCCGCTTCCGCAGTTTCCATTCGATATTTTCCTTCAAAATGAAATGGCTTCGTGACAACGCCAACTGTCAGAATATCGCGTTCGCGAGCCAATTTTGCAATAACTGGAGCCGCTCCAGTTCCAGTTCCGCCACCCATACCAGCAGCAATAAAAACCATATTATTTCCTTCGAGATATTTCTCGATTTCCTCAATATTTTCTTCGGCAGCGGCGCGCCCACGATCCGGAAAAGATCCAGCACCAAGACCTCTTGTTGTTTTAACTCCCAACTGAATTCGATATTGAGCCAAAGAGCTTTGCAAAGCCTGCGCATCAGTATTTGCAGCAACAAATTCTACCCCCTCAAGATTTGAGCGAATCATATTATTTATTGCATTTCCTCCAGCGCCGCCAGCGCCAAAGATTGTAATTTTTGGTTTTAAAAGGTCGTGCTGAGGAAGATCAATTTTCAAAGACATAGATTTCGTTTTTCTTGTTTTGGTCATTTTATAACTGGTAAAATCTTAAATTTTTGAGGTTTTTATTAATGGATTTCAAGACTTCAAGCCTTCAAGCCTTCATTAACAACATCTCCAGCGTAAGAAACTATTGCTGATTTTATAACCTCATCTTCAAAATTAATTACAATCGCAGAACTGCTCTTATCGATCAAAAGCTCAATAAAATTAAAAATATTTTTTGCATAAAGCTTGCTTGCATCGGAAGGAACTAGGCTTGGAAAGTTTTCATATCCAATAATCTTAACCCCATTAACTTCGGCAATTTTGCCAACTTCTGTTAATTCGCAATTTCCACCATTAACTGCAGCAATATCAACAATAACCGCCCCTTGATTCATTAATTTTACCATTTCGGCAGAAATTAAAATTGGAGCTTTTTTGCCCGGAATTAAGGCGGTAGAAATGACAACATCTTGCTTTTGAATAACATCCTTCAAAAGCTGTTCTTGTAACTTTTTATAATCTTCACTCATCTCTTTAGCGTAAACTCCGTCAACTTTTTCGTCAGATTTAACCTCAATAAATTTAGCACCCAAACTTTGCACTTGCTCTTTTGCAGCAACCCTAACATCAAAAGCACTAACAATTGCACCTAATCTTTTAGCGGTCGCAATTGCTTGCAAACCAGCAACTCCAGCACCAATAATCAAAAATTTTGCCGCCGAAACCGTTCCTGCGGCAGTCATCATCATTGGAACCGCTTTTGATAAATGGGATGCGGCCTCAATAACCGCAGAATATCCCGCCAGATTACTTTGCGAAGATAGACTGTCCATTGACTGAGCTCTTGTTATTCTTGGCAACAACTCTAGAGCAAAGGCCGAAACTTTATTTTGCGCTAAATATAAAATTTTATCTTTGTTAAAGTAAGGATTCAGGAGAGCCACAAATACAACCCCTAACTTTGTTTTTGTAAAATCAATATCAGATCTTTGAACGGAAATAATAACATCAACTTCTGGCAAAATTAATGAAATATCTGCGATAATTTTTGCGCCATATTTTTCATAATCAGAATCATTTATCGAAGAATGAATTCCGGCTTGCGACTCAACGAAAACTTCAATTCCAAACTTCACATATTTTGAAATTAAATCTGGCGTTAAAGCGACTCTTTTTTCCGATTTTACATTTTCTTTAAGAACAAGAAGTTTCATGAAAAATGAGATAAATTAAGGAAGGTGGAAGAAAATTAGGGAACATCAGGGCAATTTAAAACCTAACTAAATTAAATTTTAGTTAGGTTAGTAAATTTTAAATAAATCAAAAATGGTGCGGTCGAGAAGATTTGAACTTCCACGGGTTTTACCCCACAACGACCTCAACGTTGCGCGTATACCAATTCCGCCACGACCGCGAAAACTATTTAACTAATGGCTTTAATCTGTTCAAAGCAACTATAAACACTGATAAATCTGGATTTGGTTGCATTTTTAACTCATCAACGAAGTTATCCAATCTCTCGACAAGAAATTCAACGCTTTTGATCCATTTTTCAATAGACCCAACCTCACAAAGATCCTTTTCATCATTACAATTTTCAACAACAGATTTAGCAATTTTTAACTGATAAGAATACAAATCTTCTAAAATAGTTTTGCTTGATAATCTTTGCCAATAACTATCCAAACTTAGCTTATTAACCCTACTGCGTAGCCATTTTAGAGAAAATCTTGTACCAACTGCAAAATATATTGTTGCAATTCTTCTTAGATCAACCTTCGAAGCGGCTGATATTTCAGCAATGTCAAATGCCGATGCAACCGGATCCATTGCCGCAATTTTTGCAGCAAGATTGCGCTCAACTTCACTTAAGCAATAACGCTCAATTTTTCTTTCAAAAGAATCGCGCGAAGCTTTCGCCAAAACTTGCGGAAAAACAGCTGATAACTCATCAGCAATCTTTCTAAACCTAGCTACCAAAACAGATAAATCACCTTTTGGCTGATTGCGCAATAGCCACATTATTGACCTTTCGAGTAATTTATTGGTACTTAAAAACATCTGCATTTGAACCTGAGTTGCAATTTTACCATCCAAATTTTCAATCTCACTCCAAACTTCACGCAAACGGAATGAATCAGCGGCAATAATAAAGTTTTTTACCACTTCAACAATGCTAAAACCGCTATCTTGAGCGATTTGATTGATAAAAGTTATACCAACTCGGTTAACAACAAAATTGGTAATTTGGGTGGCGATAATCTCTTTTTTCAACTGATGACCAGAAACTTCTTGCGCAAATTTATCCTGCATTAGTTTCGGAAAATAAGAAAAAAGCTCACTTTCAAAATATTTATCTTCCAACAAGTCGGAAATTAAAAGTTGGTTATAAATATCCATCTTTGAATAAGCCAACATAACACAAAGCTCTGGACGAGTAAGGCCAATTTTATCAATTTGTCTTTTATCTATCTCTTTTCTCGAAGGTAAAAATTCAATTTTTCGATTTAACAAACCGCCCTTTTCTAAACGATCCAAAAATTGCGACTGATCGCCTAAAGCACCATAGCCTTGAAACTGAGCGACTGAAATTGCTTGGGTTTGCAAACGATTATCCGATAAAACCAAATCAGAAACTTCGTCAGTCATTGATTCTAAAATTTTATTTCTCTCTTCAAGGGTAATTTTTTTACTGCGCATCGCAGAAATTAATGCAATTTTAATATTTACCTCATGATCTGAGCAATCAACTCCAGCGGAATTGTCCATTGCATCAGTATTGACCGAACCACCATTTAACGCATATTCAATTCTACCTTTTTGCGTAAATCCTAAATTTCCACCCTCGCCCACAATTTTACATCTTAACTCACCGCCATTAACACGGAGGGAATCATTAGCACGATCACCAACCTCTTGATTAGACTCATCAAAAGCCTTCACATAAGTTCCTATTCCACCATTCCATAATAAATCCACGGGCGCTTTTAAAATTGCACGGATCAAATCAGTTGGGGTCAATTCATCTTCCTCAATAGACAAAGATTGCTTAACTTCAGCAGAAATTTTAATTGATTTAGCGCTTCTTTCAAAAATTCCACCGCCCTGCGAAATTTTTGATTTATCATAATCTATCCAGGAAGAACGAGGCAAATTAAACATACGCTCACGCTCAACAAAAGAAATAGCGGAATCTGGATTTGGATCCAAGAAAATATGCATATGATTAAATGCGGCTACAAGCCTAATATGCTTGGAAAGTAACATTCCGTTTCCAAAAACATCTCCCGCCAAATCGCCAATTCCAACACAAGTAAAATCTTGTTTTTGACTATCGCGACCCATTTCACGAAAATGCCTCATCACAGAAACCCAACCACCTTTTGCGGTAATTCCCATTTTTTTATGATCATAACCAACAGAGCCGCCAGAAGCAAATGCATCACCAAGCCAAAAATTATAATCAGCAGAAATGCTATTCGCTATATCAGAAAAGGTTGCCGTTCCTTTATCAGCCGCAACAACTAAATAAGGATCAGCCGCATCATGCAAAACAACATTGCGTGGATACTCAACCTGACCATTAACAACATTATCAGTAATATCTAGCAAGCCACGCAAAAATATTTTGTAACATTCAACTCCTTCCTTCTGCAATTCATCTCGATTCATCGAGCTAATATCGGATTTTAATACAAAACCACCCTTCGAACCAACCGGAACAATAACAGCATTTTTTGTTGTTTGCGCCTTGACCAAACCAAGAACTTCAGTTCTAAAATCTTCTTGACGATCAGACCAGCGCAAGCCGCCACGCGCAACTTTTCCACCTCTTAAGTGAATCGCTTCAACTCGCGGCGAATAAACAAAAATTTCAGCGTAAGGAAGTGGTAATGGAAGTTCGGGAACTTTTTTACTATCGAATTTAAAAGAAACATAACCCTTGAAAGATCCTTGATCACTTACCTGATAATAATTAGTGCGCAAAGTTGCATCAATTGCGCCAAAAAATCTTCTAATAACTGCGTCATCAGTGACTTCTTTAACTTGGTTTAGACTTTCCTTTATAGCATCCGAGATTTTTTCTATCTGAATTACCCTTTCGGAAATTTGAACTTTTAGAGATGGATCAAATTTTGTTTCAAAAAATTCGACCAACATTTTTGTGATTTCGCGATGCTTTACCAAAACATCCGCAACGTAAGATTGGCCATATTTGAAGCCAGTTTGATATAAATATTTCATATAACCGCGAAGCATGTAAATTTGCTTCCAGTTCAAATCAGCCGTAACAACCAATCTGTTTAAAAAACCAACTTGCGTAACTTGTTGCCAAATCAATGAAATAGTTTCTTCGAAATTTTCTTTTGTTTTTTTTGAAAATTTGTGGCCGTGCTTACTTAAATTTAAATGAAAATAATGAATCCAAGCTTTTTGTTTAGAGCGATTTTTCGCATCTTCTTCAGCTGTTACGGTGTAAGTGTGTTCTTGAATAACATTAAATCCAAAACTTTCTAAAATTGGCATAATTTCAGAAAGAATAATTTCCTTTTCCGCCGAATAAATTTTTAACTCAACGACATCTTCCGGCAAATTTTCTGAGTCTTTATTGAGATTAAATAATGCAGCTTTCGATTCTAGACACTCTTCAATCCATCTAATATCAGAAGCAGCACTTTTGGCATCAAATCGATTTATATAACTTATCGAAAAAGCATTTTTATACTTCCCAAGCAATGAGATTCTTTTTTCGTCACCAAAAGTTGATTTGATTGATTCGGACAAGTCATCACTCCAGATTCTTGTCATTTTCGTAATTTCTTGTTCTACCATAAATTCATTAATTGTTGGAATGCCGTTATTTGTTCTAACGATAAGATGAAAACGAATTAAATTTGAGTCAGTAATTTGCACAAAAGAGTCAGCAATTTCTCCATTATACAAATCAGCAAGATATTCTTTTATTTTTTCGCGCAAATCAGAATTGCTGCGCTCTCTCGGCGTAAAAATTAAACAACTAACAAAACGCTTAAATTTATCTTCTCGCGCAAAAAATCTAACTTGAGAACGACCACAAATTGCAACAATTCCCGTTGTATTTTTTAACAAATCAGCAGGGCTAATTTGAAACAATTCGTCACGAGGATATGACTGCAAAACAGAAACTAAATCTTTGTAGTTGTGACTACCTTTCACATAACCAGAATCTTGAATGATTTTAGCAACTTTGCCGCGAATTAAAGGAATCGCAAAAATTGATTCATGATAAGCGGCAGAAGTGAATAAACCAATGAATCGAAACTCGCCAACAACTTTTCCTTCCGACGAAATTTTTTGCACCCTAATTCTTTCTGCGTTAGCAACGCGATGAATTCTTGAACGATAACGCGATTTTAAAATCTCAATCACATAAGGATTGGCAACGGAATCGCAAACTTCAACAAAAGAAGAATTCATAACTTCTGGCCGGAAATCCTCATCCGGAGAACGAAATATACCAAATGAAGAACTTGGAACTTCTTCTAATTCATATCTACCTTGCTCAATTTCTTTAATATCAAATTCTTTTGCGCCCAAAAATATAAAATTTCCATTCGCAATCCAAGAAATAAATTCTTTTATTTCGGAAACTTCTTCGCTGATTTTTTTTGCATTATCAATTTGCTCAGATGCTTTATTTGTAAGCTCAATCATCTTTTGCCAATCAGCGACCATCAAGCCCAAATTGCGCAAAATTTTAACAATTTTTTCTTCAACAATTTTAATCTCAGAATCGGAAGTTATGCGATCGATATGAAGCTGAATGACTGATTCTTGGGTAGAATTGGTAAATTTTTCGATGCTTATTTTATCTATTTTTCCCAAATCATCACGCAAAACCGAGTAAACTGGATGCATGATATTTTTAATCTTAACGCCAATTTTATCGAGATGAGAAGCTACCGAATCAACAAGAAACGGCTTGTCTTCATTAATTATATTAACAAGCGTATAAATATCTTCTGGGCTTTTGTGGCTTTGATTTGGGTTTGAAATTTCAATCTTTATTTCGCCATTTTTACGAAATTCAAACAAACGAAAACTTGAGAAAGCGCAATTAAAAAGCTCTTCAATTGAATAATTGAAGAGATCGCGATCAACATTTTCACAATAAAATTTACGCAAAAAATGCTCAAATTTTGCAAAATCAAACTCATTTTTTGAGTAATTTTTTTGCGAAAATTCAATTATTTCAGAAATAAGACGAGCGATATTTTGCATGATTCTGCACCAAAATTATTTCTTGATTAAAACTGCCACCATCTGCATTCCCTCTAGGCGCGGATTAATTTCTGGTTTTGCGAAATCTTGAGTATCAGAAACAATTTGAACCATCATTTTTTCAGCTAGATCGCGGTGAGTGATTTCACGACCCTTCATTCTGATGCTAACTTTAACTTTATGACCTT
>JACCEB010499953.1_pt1 | contig 19884 bp, 11 predicted proteins | sample 7454761 | NCBI WGS metagenome assembly JACCEB01 (sample SAMN15323454, study PRJNA562643) | freshwater metagenome | isolation source: river surface water | place: USA:Blue River Watershed | collected 2017-08-18 | reverse complement strand
TGCCTCCGGCGGGCATCGGTAGCCATGATCACCTGCGAGTTGTTCGAGGAGGCACGCCCCGGGTTCCCAAACCTACTGGTTCGAGGGTCGTAGGAGGTGACAAATGGAAGCCCCCATCCCAGAGGTTTAGATGCGGTTTGCCATTTCACCGAGCCATCCGATTCCTGCGTTGGCATAGCACCCCCCGGAGCAGGCCTCACATCTCCAACACCATTAACCGGCACAGATGCATCCCGTTGATAATCATCCGCTCGGACCTCAATGTAACGTTCCGCGTATTTGCGCCACCCGGTCGTTGACGATGGATCCTGAAACTCCAAGCAGATGGTCATCCAGATCGGCTGCCCCCAATCCCCTTCCCCTCCCACTCCCGCAACATTCATCGGAGTGAGAAAAAATCGCGCACCTGCATCCGTGCGATTCGCCTCAATCGGCGCGTTGTTCCCACCTGAAATCTCCGTCAACCCTGTTCGGTCCGTGTACAAATCAATCGGAAAAATTGAAGATACATCGTAATCCTGATTCCCAGCTGTCGGGGAAATATTCCGATACCGAAGTATTGGCATGATCATCTCGCCTTGTGGCTCTTGACTCGTCCCATTCGGACTAATCCGGCTTCGAGTCGTGTTCAGAAAATTCTTCGTGACCACGATCGACTGAGTCGGCAATTCACCCATTGAAAATCCCACCCACGATTTGCCATTTTCAACCGTGACCCCCCCCGAATAACGGCTCCCGGAAAAAAAATTCGCAGGACCCGGCCTCAAATTACTGCCCGCGGGAAACCCCGGCTGACACAACGCTGTCGGTTCCCGAAAATTAGCGGCATTCCCAAGGGAGAAAAGTAGCTCCGTCCCGCGCAGATCAATCGTCTCGCTCTGAAAAGCCATGCCCCGCTGGAACGGTGCAGATCCCGGCCCCATCCCTGGGCCAATCTGCGCACTTTTTGGATCCACCGGCCAGGATTTTTCACCCGAAGCCTCATTCGGCCAGAACTGAGGTCTGCGATCAATGATACTTCTTTTCACAGTGGGATGCCCGGTGAGCGCGACCGTCCAAGACTGGTACATCGGAAAAGGATCGGGAACCTTTCTTCCGTCCTGATAAACTTCAGCATCTTCTTTCACGTGATAATTCGACGCCAGTTGAGTTTGGTAGGGATTAAACGTGCGTGGATACTCGAGGGGAATTGCCTTCCATGCACCGGGCCTCGCCGCTCCTGCAGCGTTCATAATTTTTGTAAACCGATACAGCTCGAAGGGGTTCCTCTGAGAGCCATCCTGATACTGAGGAGCGAGTGGGTTCAGGTAATCCAGCAAAGCCCTGTTTGCATGTTTGCTCAAATAATCAGGAAGTCCCGCCAGCGGGGACGCTCCTGCCTTCACAGCAAAGATGTAGCTGGGCTGTGGCCAGAACGGTACTCCGTTCACCACTTCCGGTTGCTGAATCATCGAAGCTCCAATGAGGTGCGGCGGCAGTCTGCCCGGAATACCCGCAATTTGCTCCAATTCGTTCACGTCAGCGTAACCATTCCCCAGCGGCCCAAAGTCTACATACCTCTGAACCTGCTGCAAGGATGCGACTGACTGGCTAAACAGCCTTCCCTGCACCCTTTTTCTTGACGCATTGTCGAAATAAGCCGCAGCCACAGCGGGCTCCGGCATGTCCAGCATCCGCATCGGCCAGCCAGCCGGCCGAGGCAGCCAAGGGAAAGAACCGTCCGCATTCAACTGTCCGAAGTCAGCGACCATCGCCAAATTCAGGAACATCTGGGGTCTACTGACCGGATTTCCCGCAATCGTGTTCGTCAAGTCCTCACCGATCACTCTAGGTTCTGCAAAAAACTGGACGTCTGTTCGATTCCAGAACAACCCACGGACCCTCATGTCCGAGTGACCGGGTTTAGTCCCCGGCGTTCCATCGGCTCGAGTCCCCGTTGGTTTGGTCACGTCTTCCAGCAAAGTGGTGCGTGGCCAACCAAAAGCCTGTCCAGCAGGATTCCACGGCCCCGACTTGTCTGAAGAAAGAAAGTTGCGCCGCCAATGACTGCTGAGACCGCCGAGCCAGTTGTAGGTCCACACGTCTTTCGGATCCGTGCTTCCGAAAGCAAAGAATCCCTGGGGATGCAAAGTGTATGGGTTTGCCATTCCGTCATTTTGGAGGGTAATCCATGGGAGATTCTCGGGATTCACGAGATTGCCGATCGCAGGGATCTTTGAAAAGTATGCGTCACCCATCGCTCTCGGGCGCTCACTCGCCGCGGTGATGCGGAAGTTGGTGGGCCCGTCATACGACACGTTCGTTCCCCCGTCTCTCCTTGCATGAGGATTCCACAATTCGGGGATTCCGATCAACGACGTGGTGCCGCACTTGTAACCTGCTAACTCCTGCAAATTAACGATCTCACGGGGGCCTTTTTCGACCGGGGGGATCGGCATGTCTTTCGCATCCCGCACTGCTCGGATATGGAAGCGATAAAAGTAGGGGAGATCCTCCACACCCGCCACCTCGTAGAGTGGCGGACTCCAATGATCGATCGCGGGGTTGTCGATATTGCCTTGGTTGGGGACGCGAATCGTGGTGGGGAAACTGTCGGCGTCCCACTGGTCAATCAAGTTCAGGCCGATCTCAAAAATCTGCAAAGCCGAATTCCGATCGCGCACTTGATTGTAAGTCGACGGATCCAATGGATTCCCAGTGTGGTGCTCAGCGACTGCTGACTTGCCCACGGACCCCACCGTGACCGACGCCTTCAGCAGTTCAAAAAAATCAGGTTCCCTTGGTCTCTGCCCCAGAGAATTGGTATCCAACAGATCCTCAAGCCTGAATATCCCGCCCTCCCTTCCGTGATCATAGCCCCAAAACTTTGACTGGTCCTTTGCATCTGTCATCCATTTCAGCCCGAAACATGCGTAAATCGCTTCGGCCGTGCCTTCGGGATTGTACAGGGCAGTTCCTGTGGGCTGGCTTGCACTCGGCCCATTCCGCGTGACCCACGACAGCCGGTTCAAGGGGAAACGTTTCTTCACCAAGGGCTCCCCCTTGAGGGCGCGAGATCCGTCGAAACGCCTGAACTCATTTATGACCCGGACCTCCAAGAACCCCGGGTTGATGATATCCTGCAGCTCCCGTGTATCCGCGGATCCCGGAACCCGCTCTGCGACGGTGCCCCAAGCGTCGTTGCCCCCCCGATTGTTCCCCAAGCCCATCTCCCAGGGCAGTTTGAAGATCCGCCTCAAGTTGCGCTGATCCACTTTCGAAACAGGCACGCTGTTCATGGAATACAGGGTATCATCAACGCGGGCGGCAGGCGGCACGATCCGAGGCCTGATGAATGCGGCTTTCTGGGGATCGGAAGACTGGTCTCGGAAACCCGGGCGGAAAGAGGGCTGTTCCAGCGCCCGAGAATAATGGGTGAGGCTTTGGAGTGCCTCAGTCAGAGAGGCCCGCTCGGCAGCGGAGCTCCCCAACTGTTGCACGAAACTGATCATCCCCGCGCGACTGCCAAAAGCTCGGTCGGTCAACCCCGTGTTTGCAGTGCCCGCCACGCGCAGAAACGCGTTGTTTTTCGGTGCACTAAAGAGGTAGTTCACGTAGCGGTTCATGTAGGGAGCTGCATCGGGATCGGCAAGCGAAGAGGGGTTTCGGAAAGCCAAGAGGGTCTTAAGACCCGCTGGAGTGAATCCCAGCTCGCGAAGGTCAGCTAAGCCGGCATGCGAACGTCGAGCGGCAACGGCATCGCCGGTGACCTTCGTGTCAGGATCATAACCCGCCACGTTCAAATCAAGGAGCCCGCCGACATCGTAGACTTGATACGCGTAGCGCGCAATGACCTCGCCGGCAGCCCCAGCGCTAAAAATTACAGGGGAACTGCCGTCCCGGTTCAGGTAAACCCAGTCTGGAGGCGTCCAAGTCCAAGGGAGCGACCCGGCACCTTCGCCAAAATCTATCGACCCTTTCGCGCTTGGAGTGAGATCGGTTTCAGAGGCAGGCGCGGCTCGTGGCAGCAGCAGCGGTTTATTCCACCGCTGCGGCGTGATAGAGGCGTTCCCCGACTGGGTTGAAATCTTGCTCGCCCTCGACGGGACAGGGAACTGGTTCGCCTGCGGAAAAACAGCGCTTTGACCGAACGTTCTTCCGGCATAGTAGAACGGCTTGCCTCCGGCACTCTGCTTGACGAGATTGGGGGCGGTGGATTGCAGATTCGGATCCGAAGACGCCGAAGACCGGTCAGGCACGGCGCCCAAGGGAGTTGCGGGATACAAGACCGGCAGCGTCTCACCTTTCGCGTCCCGAACGAAAACTGACCCCGCTTTCATTTCCTGCGTAAGATCGTTCGTGAAATTGGACGTCGCGACCGAAATCACATCCTCGGCTAGAACATACGAGGTGGACTGCCTCGAGAGACTGGCGTCTTTACTGGACGTTGCGGTGAACGAGACCACCACCACGAGCAGAACCGCCGCCAAGGCCAGAACAATGACCAGAGCCGCCCCGTCTTCCTCAAACCGCTGCATCCCCCTCAAATTGCGCCCTGTTATTTCGGGTGCTTTTGAGCCCAAGTTTAGGCGGGATGACTTCATACTGGGGAAGAAACGAAGGATAGCGACATGCCTGTCCACAAACTTACTTCCAACCTACTACAGCGTAATACTATGATGCAACCCCTACCTCGACAATCATCCACCCAGCTCCGAAGAAATCGCCCCATGTCAACCAAGACACTTTCCAAGCCCATCCATCTCGGGTTGATCGCCGGAATCAGCGCGGTTCTGGCGCTCTGCCCGGAACAAGCTCTCGCCGCTCCCGCGCCAACCGCAGCGTCCCCTCAAGCTCGAGGCCAGTTTTCGCCCACGCTATTTAACCGCCAGCCATTTCCCGGCGGGGAATTGTTCAAAGCCCCGAAAAATCCCGCTGGCTGGAACATTTCCATCCAGAGAAATGCGCCTACCCCTGCGCGTGGCAAAAAGAGCATCGCTCTAGTCAACATCCACGTCACTACCGACAAGGCGAACAGCTTTCAAAACTACGAATTTTCCGACGGCAGTAAGACGGAGTCCTGGACTTGGAGCGGACTGCGCATCGTCTCAAGCCCGACCAGTTCACTCGCCTCAATCAGCGACTCCGGCGATGCGACAACAGAAATTGATGCGCTTTGGGAGATTGAAGCAATCAGCGGTTGGACGACCATGCATGAGTTGAGCTGGATCAAGCCGGAACATTTCCTCTCCAGCTATCAAGGTCAGGAAAGCAGGTACCATATTTTCGTCGAGGAATACGTCCCGGAAGAGCCTGCGCCCGTGCCCGTGCCAGCCGCACCCGTCGCAGCCAGCAAAACAAAGGCTCCGACACCGCAACCATCGGAGCAAAAATACCCTCAAGGGATGATCCCAGGCGTGCCTCTTAAACCGATGATCCGTGCCGCTCTCATCGACACCACCACTTTTCTTCCGAAGAGGGTGCAACTTGGCTTGACCACCCTCGTCTATACATACGACGCAACGCCCACGCCCATCGTGCTTCCTCCGAAAGTTACCTCAATCTTGCCAGCAGTCGACGCCCCCGGCGCGAAAACCAAAAACACCAACGTCTCCTCCATCCCTGTACCATAGTCTTACGCCGAAAACTCCCGCCAGAATAACACCCACTCCAAAAACCTCACTTCGCGCGATGGAGTGGTGGGCAGAGCTGGATTCGAACCAGCGAAGGCGTAAGCCAGCGGATTTACAGTCCGCCCCGTTTGGCCACTTCGGTATCTACCCCTTTTTTCCTGAGGGAGCGTGACGTTACGGGGCGTTTCCAGATCGGGCAAGCGTGATTTAATCGGGCAGCTTGGAGTTTTTCAGCCCACCCCATGAGAGCCCAGCGGCCGAGGGGGCAACGCCCCCAGCAAAGACACGCGTCGCCATGCGCCCACCTCGCCCACCTCGCCCACCTCGCCCACCTCGCCCACCTCGCCCACCTCGCCCACCTCGCCCTTTGAACCCTCGCTAGCCCTCAGTAGCCCTCGCTGGTCTCCCAAATCCGCAGCTCCAGCGCCTTCCGGGCCGCCTGAACTTCAGCCTCCTTCTTGCTGCGCCCCTCACCGCGGCCCAGCTCTCTGCCCAGCCACATGATTCGCGACACAAACTGCTTCAAGTGCTCCGGGCCGGATTGGTCCACCACCTCGTACGAGGGACTCTGAGGCGCAATCGCCTGGAGCAACTCCTGCAGCCGCCCCTTGGGATTCGCGCTGGGATCCTCCAGATCTAGATTCTCGAGATGCTCGCGCGCCTCGGCAAGCACCACGCGGCGCACCGTAACGTAGTCCGAGTCCAGATACAGCGCACCGATGAGCGCCTCGTATGCGTCGGCCAACGCCGAGGAACGCGTCCTCCCACCAGTCGCCTCTTCGCCGCGCCCCATCATCAGGTAACGGCCAAGATCAAGCGCCTCGGCGCTCAGGCGCAATCCCTCGCGGGAAACCAAGCGCGCGCGCAGCTTGGTGAGCTGGCCCTCGGGCAGATCGGGGTAGGTGTCAAACAAGTACTCCGTGAACACCAACTGCAACACTGCATCGCCCAAAAACTCGAGCCGTTGATTATCGAAGTGATGCCGCTGCGTTTCATACCCCAAACTCGGGTGGGTCAACGCCTCCGCAAGCAAAAGCGAGTTGCGGAATTTATACTGCAACCTTTCCTCAAGCGGATTCATGAAAGAACTGACTCTCCTCGAATGCGTCCACTCACGATCAGAGCGCTCATCAGGACTGCATTAACTGGCGCACTTGGGCGAGCGCATCATTGATTTTCCCCGCATCCTTCCCGGCACCGCGCGCCATGTCAGGCCTGCCGCCACCTTTGCCGCCAAGCATCGGCGCGATCGTCTGGATGATTTTTCCAGCGGCGAACCTCCCCGCAAACCCCGCGCTGCTCGACGCCACAAGCGACACCTGGCCGCCAACCGCACTCGCGAGAAACACCACGCCCTCAAACCTGCCCTTGAGCGCCTCAGCCACCGCCTGAAGATCGTCGCCCGACAACTCCTTGAGCTCGCACACAATCGCCGGCGTGCCCGAAATCGTCTCCACCCCAGCCAAGAGTTGCGCTGCGCGCTGCGAGGCCTCGCGTTGGTGGGCGGCGTGCAGTGCTTTTTCCAACTCGCGATTCTGCGCGAGCAACGCGTCCACCTTCCGCTCGAGTTCACCCGCCGGCGCACCCACACGGACCGCTAAAGCCTTCAACCGCGCGGCCTCCCCGCTCGCAAGCTGGTAAGCCGCCAAACCCGCAACGGCCTCGATACGCCGCACCCCGGCAGCGATGGCCCCCTCCGTCACGATGCGGAACAACCCGATCTCTCCCGTGCTGCGTGTGTGCGTCCCGCCGCACAGTTCCATCGAATACCCGTTGAGTGCGCCGCGCTCGCCGCCCACCTGCACCACCCGCACCGTGTCCCCGTACTTATCCCCGAAAAACTGCAGGATGTCCTGACGCGGCTTCACGTCCGCGTACGGAACTTCACTCCAACTCACCTGCGCGTTTTCCACAATCTTCTCGTTGACCAAACGCTCCACTTCCTGCACCTGCTCAGCAGTGAGCGGCGCGCTTGAAAAATCGAACGTCAACTTTTCAGGCCCGACAAACGAACCCTTCTGCGTGGCCTCGCGGGAAACGGTTTTGTGCAACGCCCAGTGCAAAAGATGCGTCACCGTGTGGTGCCGTTCAATCGCGCGCCGTCTGGAAAGATCGACAGTGATCTGCACTTCGGCCCCCACTTCGGGCGTAGCGTCATCGGAACCGCACTCGATAAAGTGCAGCCATGTCACGCCGCTTTTGGTCGTGTTGGTGATTCGCCAGATGTTGGGACCGGAGCTGAGTTCACCCGTATCACCGACCTGTCCGCCCAACTCCGCATACGCGGCGGAGCAATCGAGCACCACAGCCGTCTTGTCCTTGAGCTCCACCACCTCGAGCACATGCGCCTGCGTCTGCAAAATCTCGTATCCCACGAAACGCGTGGGCTGCATCGTCTCGATTTGCGAAAGCTCGATCACCTGCTTTTTCTGCGCCGCACGCGCACGCGTGCGCTGCTCCTCCATCAATCGGTCGAAACCGGCGGTGTCCACACTGAATCCCTCCTCGCGCGCCATCAACTCGGTGAGGTCCAGAGGGAACCCCGAAGTGTCGTACAACTGGAACGCAAACGTTCCGGCGATCTCGCGTTTCCCGCCGGCGCGCAATTGCGCGGTCTCGTGTTCAAAGAGAGCAACGCCGCGGTCGAGCGTTTTGTTGAAAGCCTCTTCCTCACGGCGCAGAACCTCCTGAACAACGGACTGCCGGGTCCGGAGTTCGGGAAACACCTCGCCCATGTGCCGCGCAAGCACGTCCACCAACTTGTAAAAAAACGGTTCCCGGAATCCCAGAACCCGACCGTAACGCACCGCCCTCCTCAGAATCCGACGCAGCACGTAATTGCGATCGTTGTTACCGGGTTGAATGCCGTCCGCGATCGCGAAGGAAAGCGTGCGGATGTGATCAGCGATCACGCGGAACGCGACGTCAACCTGCTCCTGCTCGCCTTCCGCGACCAGCTGTCCCTGCGCGTTCGCATGTGGAAGCGTGCTTGCGTACCGCTTGCCGCTCATCTTTTCGAGCTCGTCGAAAATGGGGCGGAAGACATCCGTCTCATAGTTCGAGATGCGGACATCGGCGAACTCCGTGAAATTTTTCGTGCCTTGGATGATCGAGCACACGCGCTCAAACCCCATGCCCGTGTCGATGTGCTGCGCGGGCAGCGGCGAGAACGTGCCATCCGCGTTCGCATTGAACTGAATGAACACCAGGTTCCAGATCTCGATGCATTGCGCAGAGCCCTTGTTCACCAGCGCACCCTTTGTGTCGCCAAGCGGCGTCAAATCGACGTGCAGCTCCGAGCACGGCCCGCACGGGCCCGTGTCGCCCATCATCCAGAAATTGTCCTTCTTGTTGCCGTTGACAATGTGCACGTGCGGATCGAGTCCCGCTCCCCGGAAGAGGGCAGCCCACAAGTCCCAGGCCTCCTGATCCCGGGAAGCCGGGTCGCCGAGGGCTGGATCGGGCTGGTAAATCGTTGCGTACAAACGCTCGGGCGGAAACTTCCAGCGGCCAATCACCAGTTCCCAAGCCCATTCGATCGCCTCCTTCTTAAAATAGTCGCCAAAAGACCAGTTTCCGAGCATCTCGAAGAAGGTGTGGTGGTAGGTGTCCAACCCCACGTCCTCGAGGTCGTTATGCTTGCCGCCGGCGCGGATGCACTTCTGCGTGTCGGCCGCGCGCGTGTCCGAACCGGGCACGGAGCCCGCCCAGCGGGAAACGTCGGCGTTCTTCTGCCCGAGAAAGATAGGGACGAACTGGTTCATCCCGGCATTGGTGAAGAGCAGATTCGGGGAATCCGGCATCAAACTCGAGGACGGGACAAGGGTGTGATGCTTCTCGCGGAAGAAATCGAGAAACGACTGTCGGATCTGGGCGCTGTTCATCATAGCCGGTGCAAAAGACTCGGGACTGTAGGGATAAGTTGAAGCCGCGCCAATAGAGTTGTGCGGCAAGCCGAGCCGCCAAGCCCCCGAGTCTTGTGAAAACGACCAGTGTCCGGAGGTTGTGGCGAATTTTAACCAGCCCGCAGCGGGATGCTTGTTCGAAATTGCGCACCAAAATTCACAAATGCCTCAAATTGAACCTTGAATCTGGCTTGGCAAGGCTCCTGCTGAATGGGAAGGCGTGCTCCTCAAATCTTATCAAACCGCTGATCTGTTCGACGAACTCATGGACCCGAAAGGGGAGATCCGTCCGTACTACCAAACCGTTGCCAACTTCTTCGAGGGCCTGCCCCCGGAGGAACTCGACCAAAAAGTGAAAAGCCTTGAACTGCTCTTCCTGAAGCAGGGCGTGACATTCACGGTGTACGGAGACAAGCAGGGCACGGAGCGCGTGTTCCCTTTCGACCCGATCCCGCGGGTCATCCCGGCAGCCGAGTGGGAGGTGGTGGAAGCGGGCCTCGTCCAGCGCATCACCGCGCTGAACCTTTTCCTGTACGACATCTATCATGAGCAAAAGATCCTGAAGGACGGGGTGATTCCCTCCGAGGTGATCCATGGCGCGGCCCATTTCCGGCCGGAATTCGTCGGCACATCAGTGCCGCGTGACACATACATCCACGTGTGCGGGACTGACCTGATCCGCGACCGGGACGGCAGCTACCTTGTCTTGGAGGACAACGGCCGCTGCCCCTCGGGCGTTTCATACGTCCTCGAAAACCGCTCCGCGATGAAGCGCGTCATGCCCCAGCTCTTCGGCCGCGCTGGAGTGCGCTCCGTGGACACTTACCCGGCGGATTTACTTTCAACCCTGCGCTTCATCGCACCGCGCCAGACAGCGCACCCGAATTGCGTGCTGCTCACGCCCGGCGTGTTCAACAGCGCATACTTCGAGCATTCGTTTCTTGCACGCGAGATGGGTATTGAAATCGTGGAGGGCCGCGACCTGCTCGTTCTGGATGGATTCGTCTACATGCGAACCACGCGCGGCTTGCAACAAGTTGATGTGATCTACCGTCGCATCGACGACGATTTTCTGGATCCGAAGGTTTTCCGCAAAGACTCGATGCTCGGCGTTCCGGGGCTTGTGGACGCGGTGCGCAGGGGCAACGTGGTGCTCGCAAATGCAATCGGCACGGGCGTGGCAGACGACAAAGTCACCTACGCGTATGTGCCTGACATGATTGATTACTACCTCGGACAGGAGCCCATCCTTAAGCAGGTTCCGACCTACCTCGCGTGGCGCGACGACGACAAAAAATACATCCTCGAACACCTTCCCGAACTGGTGGTGAAAGCCGCCAACGAAAGCGGCGGATACGGGATGCTCATCGGGCCGCGCGCGACCCGCGAGGAAATCGCCGAATTCCGCGCGAAAATCGAGGCGGCTCCCCGCAACTACATCGCTCAACCCGTCGTGTATTTTTCCCAACACCCGACGCTGGTGGATGGACGCCTCGAGGGAAGGCATGTCGACCTGCGTCCGTTCATCCTATGCGGCGAGACTGTAAAGGTCCTGCCTGGTGGCCTGACGCGCGTTGCTCTCAAACGCGGATCGCTCGTAGTGAACTCCTCGCAGGGCGGCGGAAGCAAGGACACATGGGTGCTCGCCTCCTAACCCCTTAACCCCGCAAAAGACGATCTTTTATGCTCTCACGAGTTGCCGACCACCTCTACTGGATGTCCCGCTATATTGAGCGGGCCGAAAACCTTGCCCGCCTCATGCAGGTCAGCGTCGAGCTTCTGCTCGACGGGGCCGCGTTTGGCTCGCAGAACCCCGACAAATACTGGGCTCCCGTGCTTTCTGCGACCGCGATGGAGGGAGCGTTCCGCCTGCTTTACCCCGAGCCCAAGCCCGGCGACAGCAGCTTCTTCCTCACACTCGACACCCGCAATCCCGACTCGATTCTTTCATGCGTGCAGGAGGCGCGTGAGAACGCCCGCACCGCGCGCGACCAGATCTCGGACGAGATGTGGACGGAGCTCAACGAGCTGTACCTCCAAATCAGCTCCCCTGACGGGGCTGCCCTGCTGAACAACTCGCCGCAGATCTTCTTTGAGCGCATCATCGAATCCTCACTGCAGTTCGACGGCATCACTTCGGCCACGCTTCCTCGGGACGAAGGGTGGAACTTCCTGCAGCTCGGGCGCTTTTTGGAAAGAGCGGACAAGACAAGCCGCTTTGTCGACATCAAGACCCAGACGCAGGAGGGAATGGACCCGACCGCCGAGGTGCTGCAATGGGGCACCATTCTCCGGGCGTGCTCGGCACACGCACCGTACCGCAAAGCAAACGGCACCGAAGTAAGCCTCGAGCGCGTGCTGGATCTGCTCGTGTTCTCAACCGACTTCCCGCGTTCCATCAGATTCTCGGTACGGATGGTCGATGAGATGCTCCACAATATTTCCGGCCATCCTACCGGACAGTACTCGAACCACTGCGAGAAGCTGGCGGGCGCTCTTCTTGCCCAGTTGAATTTTTCTGGGACCGCCGATGTTCTCAGCCAAGGCGTGCATTCTTACATCGACGAATTGCAGGTGTCGCTCAACAACCTTGGTCAGACAATCTTCGAAACCTACGTCAAGCTGCCGCAGCAGGTCTCGGGTATCGCAAAACCGCAAGTCTTCGATCCATTTGAAATCCACCTCCAAAAACAGCAGCAGCAGCAGCAACAACAGGCGCCAAAAATTCGGCGTGATTTCATCAGCTTCGAATCCGCCGCCAGCCTGTTGGAGCGATCAGATGCCGAAGTGCAGCGCGCCGCGGGAGGCATATGAAGCTTAGGATCACGCATTCGACCAGTTACCTTTACCCAACTCCAGTTGAACGCAACGCGAACGAACTCCGCTTGACTCCAAAAAGAAGCCAGTGGCAGGAACCTGAGTTTTTCATGCTCCGCGTGCTTCCCTCCACCCGGCTTAGGAGATTCAACGACTTTTACGGAAACCAGGTTTCCTACTTTGAGGTCGAAGAACCGCACACCGCGCTCAGCATCGAGGCCACCTGCAACATCACCACGAGAGACCGCTACGGCAGCGGCATGCCTGAAAAAATCCCCATAGCTTCTCTCGAGGACGGGAGTGCCATGGAATCCATCGAGCCATTTTTGGCCCCGACAAACCTTGTGGAAATCCCGCCTGAGATCTGGCGCGCGGCGGTGGATGTTCGGAGCGAGCACACCGATGTGTTCGGTATGGCGACGGGCATCATGGAGTACATCCACACGACCTGCAAATACGTGCCCGGCGCGACCAACGTAAACACCACCTCCTCCGCCTTTGCGAAAGATCCCAGAGGCGTGTGCCAGGATTTTGCGCACCTCATGCTGGCGATGTGCAGGAGCGTGCAGCTTCCCGCACGGTATGTGAGCGGCTACTTGTTCGACGCCAAAAGAACCGAGGTGCGGGGAGCTCACGCCTCTCATGCGTGGGTCGAAATCTGGCTTCCGGGCCTGGGTTGGCACGGGATGGACCCGACCAACAACTGCCTGACCCACGAGAACTACGTGGTGCTGGCGACGGGCCGCGACTACCACGATGTTCCGCCCGTGAAAGGGAGTTTCTGGGGGGCGCCTGAACGGGAGATGCAGGTGACCGTGCATCTTGAGCAGCGGTGAAACCCTGCTTGCGCCGGAAGTCGGAATATAATTAAAGTGCGCGGGTGGATCTGCCCACCCGCGCCTCCCCCCACATCCGGTTCGCCCTGCGTCTTTTGCCCAGACTTGCACGGATACTGTTGCACCCTTGGAAGCGTTGCCACACCCTCATTCTCATCGCACTGGCGCTCGCGGGTGCTTCCCCTCCGCTGCTTGCAGCTGCGGCCGCGTCTCAAAGTCTTGAAAAGCCGAAACCTTCCGGATTGGTCGCCAAAAACCTTCGGCTGCCTCTCGTCTTGAAGGCTGGCGCACCAGCGGTAGCGAACGTCACGGTGGAGCGTATCGCCAAAGACAGCCAACGCAAAAGCCTCTCGGAAATCGTGCGCCTGGACTGGTCTACCAGCTTCGTCGCCGAGGGCGTCAGCGTGCGGTTTGAACGCCTGGACCTGCAGCCACTCACCGGCCTGATTGAGAAACTCAGGACACTCGCCAACGTGAAGCGGTTGGAAATACGCAACCTCACTCTATACGCCCCCGGAGACTCGGTGCCGCGACTCATTGCCAATGAAGTCGAAGCGCGCCCTGATGGTGGATGGACGCTCAAGGGCGTTCTCCTCGCTGGGCGCCCGAGCATGAACAACTGCGTGCTCAGCATCGGTGAAACAGGCGAGCTCCGTATCACCGCCGGAATGAAAAAACCTTTGACGCTGCAGTCGCTGATGGCGGAAGTGGACAATCCGGCTTTTGCGAACAATCCGCCGGATCTCCCGCCGCCACCCACGATCGCAATCCCCGTTCTGGCAGCCAAATCGCCCGCCTCATCGGAACCACCAGTGCAACCTAAGCGCTGAAACGGCCGGGCCGCCAGAAAAGGTACACCAGCCGAGTCGCACTCAAAGTTTCGCGAACTCAAACGACTTCCAACGGACAGGGCGGGAGCGCGTTTAAAAAAGCCTTCCCGTAATTCTTCTGCAGCACGCGCGGATCAAGAATCACGACAATCCCCTTGTCCGTCCGCGTCCGAATGAGCCTGCCAACGCCCTGTCGCAACTTGAGAATCGCCTCGGGCAGCGAGTAGCTTGAGAAGGGATCACCGCCTTCGGCCTCGATCTGTTGCAAACGCGCCTCGATCAACGGATGATCCGGCACTGCAAACGGCAGACGCGTGATGATGACATTGCTCAACGCCTCGCCCGGCACATCAACGCCGCTCCAAAAGCTCTCGGTGCCGAAAAGCACATGGCGCCTGTCCTTCTTGAACTCGGCCACCAACTGATGCCTGGGCATGCCCTCGCCCTGAATCAGCAACGTGTAATCAAGCTCGTCCAAGCGCTCGCGCACCTCGGCCGCCACCGCCTGCATGGTCTTGTAGCTGGTGAAAAGCACGAACGCACGGCCTTCGGTCTTTCCCACAAAATGCTCAATCCAATGCGCCAGCGCCTTCTCATAAGCCGCACCATCACGCGGATCCGGAACCTTCCGAACCACAAAAAGCCTCATCTGCTTCTCGTAGTCAAAAGGGCTGCCGATCTGCAAGGCGTCGACCTCCTGCGCACCGACGCGATTTCTGAAATAATCAAGCGAATCGGAACCCGTCGAGAGCGTTGCACTTGTCATGATGCATGTCCGGCCCTCTCCGAACAAAAGCGATTTCAAGTAGGGCGCAACATCAATGGGCGCCGCATGCAAAGAATGGAATTGCTGTGACCGGCCGCTCTGCTCAATCCAGTAAACGTGATCATCCGCCTCCAGCTTTAGAAACGAGCCTACCGCCGCGCGCGCATCGCGCACCCTGCGGCCGAGGTCTTGCAGTTCGCCCTTGAGCATCTCGTCTTCCTGTTCGCGCAAAAGCTTCACGATGCGTCCCTGCAGATCCATCAGCGGGCCCGTCAACGTATCCTCGACAAAGTCCGGTTGCCTGACGCGGATCTCGCGCTTGCGCTCGGAAAACTCACCTTTTTCACCGATTTTTTGAAAGAACGCGTCGACCCGCTCAAGCAGCGTGCCCACCTCGCGCACCGCATCCGGCTGCCGCAAAACCTGGAACACACCTTTCTTTGTTTTCGGATTGTACAAACGTTGCAGAGACTGGCGTAAACCAAACTGGGACAATCCCATTCCGATTTGCCGCGCCGCGATGCTCTCAACCGTGTGCGCCTCGTCAAAGACGACAAAATCATTTCCAAAGAGGTACCCTGACGAATCAGCCTCAGGCTCACCCTGCCCGGTCATGTTGAGAAAAAACAGCGTGTGATTCATCACCACAACATCCGCAGAGGCGAGCCGCTTGCGGGCCTGCTGGTAAAAGCACCGGGGATTACTGCCGCAGGTTTTAGTCGTGCAGATATGCGCCTCGGAGCACACCTCGGACCATACGCGATGGTCCGGCTCCACCGGCAGATCCGACAGGGAGCCGTTCTCTGTGCGTTCCGCCCAGATCCTGAGTCTTTCCAACTCGGCCCGCTCGGGCGTGGTGAAGAGGCCGTCGGCGTGCGCAAGCGCCCGCTGCAAGCGCATGGGACAAAGGAAGTTTCCACGCCCTTTCCAGAGAATCGCGTCAAACTCGATGGGCAGGATTTTCTGAAGGATCGGCAAATCCTTGTACATCAGCTGCTCCTGCAGGTTGATGGTGTACGTTGAAATCACTGCCTTACGCTTGTTTTCAACCGCCCACTGCACCGCTGGCACGAGGTACGCCAGTGATTTGCCGACTCCCGTGCCGGCCTCAACCACCAGATGCCTCCGGTGCTCGAGCGCAGCGGCCACCGCCTCCGCCATCCGCTGCTGCTCCTGCCTGAGCTCAAAGTTGCGAACCTTGCTTAAGTCCCCCGACGATCCAAAAAATTCACGCACACGGCCTGAGAAGCCGGGGCCGATTTGGTCGTTGAGGGAAATCATTGAGGCGGATTGATAGTTGGAAATGTTTGCTGGAAGCAGCGTAGTATAAGAGTCCGCTCCCGTCCATTTGTTGAGCATTGCAGATTCCCACCCCTCCCCGATGAGTTTACTCGACCGCTACGTATTCCGCAGTTTTCTGGAACCCCTGGTTCTATGCTGTGGCGCATTCGTAGGGATCTGGCTCATCTTTGACCTCAGCAGTCATGGCGCGGAATTTTCGTCAGCCGCCTCTTTCGAACAGGTGCTCGAGTACTATAGCTGCCAGATGCCACAGGTGGTTCTGATCATCCTGCCGATCGCCGTGCTGCTCGCGCTTCTTTTCAGCCTCAGCAGGATGTCCCGCTCAAACGAGGTGATTGCCATGCTCTTCGCAGGGCGCAGCCTCATCCGCATTCTTTCGCCGCTGATCAGCACTGCGGCGATCCTGTCGGGCATCTGCCTTTGGCTAAACTATGAAATGGCCCCGCAGGCTGAGGCGCTCAAGCGGATGGCGATGGATGATATCCGTAAAGCAAAGGGCGCTGCTGCGAGCGATGAAGTCAAAGGACACCTGTTCAAAGACCGCATCAGCAGCCGCACTTGGTATGTGAGAAAACTCAAGCTCAGCAGTCCCGTCATGGAGGGCGTGCAGATCATCGAGCAAGACGCAGAGGGGAACCCCACGCGCAAATGTTATGCGGAGAAAGCCACTCATGACTTTGCAAAACAGCAATGGATCCTCCAGCGCGGCCTCATCGTCGATGTCAACGCGCAGGGCGAGGTTCTCAAAATGGACAACTTTGAAGACAAGGGACAGCGCATCATGGATAACTGGCCGGAAACCCCATGGCGGATCGCATCCTCCCGCTTGGATCCAAACCAGCTCACCGTTCCAGACCTCCAAGAGTATCTTGCGAAAAACTCCGATTTTTCAAAGCTCCAGCTCGCGCCGTTTCAAACCGCACTGAACGACCGGCTGGCCCTGCCATTGACCTGCCTGATTGTCAGTATTTTTGCCGGCCCGCTTTCCATTGTGTACTCTCGCCGCGGTATCATGCAGGGGATTGCGACCGCCATATTCCTGTACTTTATCCTGATGGTAAGCCGCAGTCTCCTGCTTGCCCTTGGGCGCGGAGCTCGTGTTACACCGGAGACTGCAGCATGGGCCCCGCAGCTGAGCTTTTTATTTCTCGGCATCTGCCTGCTTTGGCTCAGATCGGGCAACAGGGAGCTTTCAACCATTTTTACAAGCAAACGATGAATCAGGAATGGAGCATTCAAGCACGGGGTGTCGCATGCAGCGTCACTGGAATCCCTTTTGAGGCGGGACAATATTTTCACACCCTTTTGTTTGACGACAAAACCCTCCTGCGACGAGAGGATTTGAGCGAGGAATCCTTTAAGCAACGTCCGGCCGACGCCCCGCAACCCTTCTCTCACTGGCGCTCAAAATTTGAGCCTGCACCACCCAAGGCCCCCGAGGCGCTTGGCAAGCAAACCGCCGAAGACCTGCTGCGCAAGTACATGGCTGATCCAAATCCCGGGCTTGCAAACGTGCGTTACATCCTCGCCCTGATGCTTGAACGCAAAAGACAACTCAAGGAGATAGAAGTGCGCAAAAACGAGGATGGCTCGCTTACCCGCATCTACCACCACGGCAAAAGCGGTGAAGCTTTCGTGATCCCCGATCCCGGGCTAAAGCTCAGCCAGGTGGCCGAGGTGCAGGCGGAGGTTGCCGACTTGCTAGCCGCCCCCGCGCACCCGGAGGAGACCCCAGAGGCGACCCAACCCGCCGAATCTTCGGATCGGGAGACCATGTCAGAACCCACGGTAGCCGGCGAGCCCGTGGCAACTGGGGACCCCTTGGACGATGCGTCGCCTCAACGCGAGCATCCCAGCCCCGAGGCTGCCACTGCTGATCCGGAACCGCTCACGACGGAGCCGGAACAGAACGCTGTTGATGCCTCGCAGGCAGCAGCGACGGGTGCAGATGCTGAGCAAAGCTGATTTCCAGCTTCGCTCAAGCCGCAAACCGGCAATCTTTCCCGCAGCATTTCCCCGCAGCAAGACTCATTCTTTAACGCTTAAGAGGAAACCTCTAATCGCGTTGAACTGCTGCTCTGCATCGCCGTCCATCACGTGCTTTATACCAGTTTTTCTCGCCGCGTCTGAGTATCGCGGCATTTTGGTTTCAGGATCAAGTCGCTGCGGCTGCAGAAGCCAGCGCTCAAAATAAGTCAACCGCAGGCGTGCGCCGGCCTTCGCCAGATTTAGTGCTGGCGCCTCGAAAGGAGCCGTCGCCTTGCGCTTTCCAAGGTCATGACACGCGGTACACGCAAAGCCGCCCTGTTCGCTCACGAGCATTTCACCCGCCTGTACAGCTGAAGTTTCGAACGGCTTTCCATCGGCCAACTCGCCGCCGCGCGCTGGAAACCCGTGCCAGTGCGAAAGCCCGCGCGCGAGAACATCGGCGTAGTGCTCGAACGCGGGCATCCTTCCGTACACGTAAGGCCGTGTCTTATCGGGCAGCTGGCCGGCGATCATTGCCGCGCTCCAACTCGGCTGCAGTTTCTCGCCTAGCCATGTTAATGCGGGGATAGAGGTCGTCTGATGCGGAACCTCCGTCGGGTTCGGCATCGTCTTGCCCGGCGCCGCTTTCGGGGCAGCCTTGAGCGCGCCGAGCATATTCGCCTCCTCAGTCACTGAGGACCAAACACTCTGCCTGGCATCCAGTTGATGGCACGCAACGCAGCGCAAACTCACAACTGCACGCTGCGCAAACTCGAGAGGTGAATCATGATCCACGCTTGCGACTCCCTCCTTGCCGAGGAGCTTCAGCGCCTCCCGCTGAGCCACGCTGAAACGGAATTCAGGCGCCCCTCCGCGATTTGCAGGATCATCCGCAAGACATCCCGCATCCCAGCCCTTCTCGAAAGTCGCCAATAACGGCTTCGCCATCCCGCGCCCTCCCGCGTGACACTGGATGCATCCGCTCATTGCGAAAAATTTGCCGCCTGTTTCGGCATTACCTTTGATGAAATCACCCTCCTTTTCAGCTGGGAATGACATCAAAAAGCCTGCAAGTTGATGAGCCTCTTTCTGACTCAAGGCAGTCTTTGGCATCCGACTGGAGGGATGATTTTTGTGCGGATCCAACAAGTAATCGACAAGACTCGCGGGGTACCACTTTGAGCTGACGTGCGCAAGCGGCACCCGATCGAAGTTGTTGCCCAATTTGCTACGCGGAGTGCTGTGGCAGGCAATACAACCTAGGTTTCCGAACAGCGCCGCACCGGCAGTGACATCAGCCTGATCAAAAACTGGATCAGCGGCAGGCTTTCCACTCCCTGCAAGGAAAGCCGCAATGTCGCGCGCCGAGCCCTCGGCAGAAACACCCGTGAAGATGGCAGGCATCATACTGCCCGGACGATACTCATGCGGATTTGCAATCCAACGAGCCAGCCATGCTTCCTTAAACCGGTTGCCCGCGTCAAAGATGTGAGGCGCATTCGAAGCCAGTTCCGGCATTCCCTCAGGGGCGCCGCCTTTGGGAAACAAAACATTTTCGGTGCCATGGCATGCCACACAATTCGCCTCTGCAAAAATCAAGCGCCCCAAACGCAGTTGCGCGCCCTTGTGCGCGGCCGCCGCAAGGCTTGCAGGCATGTAAAGCGATGCCGGCTGGACGGGTTCAATCCCGAAATCATCTGCAGACCATAGGAAGCGAAATGTGGAATCACCCGAGGAGGGCGCCTGATATTGGATCACGACCTCATTCCCACCCTTGCGCAATTCAACGGCCTTCTGCAGCAGCCTTTCCCCAAGAGCAAGTTCACCCTCAAACAAGTTTACCCCGTT